>JACCDX010572817.1_pt1 | contig 10880 bp, 8 predicted proteins | sample 7449681 | NCBI WGS metagenome assembly JACCDX01 (sample SAMN15323450, study PRJNA562643) | freshwater metagenome | isolation source: river surface water | place: USA:Blue River Watershed | collected 2017-08-18
ATCTTTGATCCGACCTGTGATTGGCAGGAACCAGACAATCACACCTGCAATAAAGAAAGTAATCGCATCTGCAAGTAGCCCCCACCCAGCGCCGATTGTTGACACAATGATTCCACCGCCTAGCGTTCCGACGATGTAACCAATATTTGTCAGTAGCCCAACAACCGCATTTCCCTCTTGCAACTTCTCCTTCGGAACAATTTCGGGAAGTACGCCCGACATAGCGGGCCACCAAATTGCATTGAGGATTCCAAAGATTCCACCCATTAGCGCCAGTAACCAGGTTGAGGAAAATCCTGCAATGAGTGAAATCGCACTAATTCCAGCTACAAAACTTCCGATGATGTCGCTACTACCCACTAAACGATTTCTTTGGAATCGATCTGCGATGACTCCTCCAAAGAGCATGAAGCCCAGGAGAGGCACGTAACGCGCAGCCATCACTATCGAGAGATCTTTGCCGGTAGCGCCAGGAAGGCTCAGAACCCCATAAGCCAGGGCGATTGGAGAGATGCCGTTGCCGACATTAGATATGAAGCGAGAGGCAGCGAGCGAGTAAAAGCCCGGATAACTCTTGAGTTCACGCATCTGAGTCAGCATCGGGCAAGGGTACCCATAGGCTTCAAATGTCCGATTTCACCCCAAATTAACGCTCAAGTAGGAAAATTTTCACAGGAAAAACACAATTTGTAGATGCAAAAGCAGGTGAACAGGTTCACACTTAAGGGGTCAGGGTCGCTGGAGCTCCTCGAGGTCTCCATGGATTCCTGAACGGTGCAGGCCAACCGGCCTGAACTGATCAAGCACTCATGGAGGCTTACTACATGTCAGTAACACTCGATAGCAACCAATGGAACCTCGTTTATAACGTATTTTCATTCGGTTTAGTTTCAATGCTCGCATGCACTGTGTACACCCTCGTATCACAGTCACGAGTTCTACCTAAGTACCGCAATGCTCTCGTTATGTCATCAATGGTTACATTCATTGCTGGCTACCACTACTGGAGAATTTTCAATTCTTTCGGTGAAGCATCAGAAGGTATGACAGTAAACGTTTCAGGCGAGCAGGGCGCATTCAACGAGGCATATCGCTACGTTGACTGGCTACTTACTGTTCCACTTCTACTTGTAGAAGTTATTGCAGTGCTTGCACTTGCAAAGGAAGTTTCTAAGTCACTTATCACACGTCTAGTTCCAGCATCTGCTGCGATGATCGCACTTGGATACCCAGGTGAAATTTCATCAGACCAGAACACACAGGTTCTCTACGGTGTTCTTTCAACAATCCCATTCCTATACATCCTTTACATCCTCTTCGTAGAGCTTGGTAAGTCACTTGAGCGCCAGCCAGCTGGAGTTGCAGAGACTGTAGGACGTTTGCGTCTTCTCCTTATCGCAACATGGGGCGTCTATCCAATCGCCTACATCTTCAACATCGTTGGAGATGAATCAGCATCATCATTCGTTGCTGTTCAGGTTGGATACACAGTCGCTGACGTTCTTGCTAAGTGCGTATTCGGTCTAACAATTTTGAAGATCGCACGCATGAAGTCACACGCAGAAGGCATGGCAGCAGACCACTAAGTTCTTACTTAGTCAGTTTGTCACAGAAGGGCGTCGGGAAACCGGCGCCCTTCTGCTTTACACTCACACTATGAATTCGCATCGAATAAACAATTACCGAATGGGCGCTTATGCGGCCATTGCAGCAGGGCTCATTAATTTGCGATATCAAACTGGCTCTGACTCCAATCTTTCCAAAAGCCTTGTGCTCGTCATTCCCGGTTTAATTATTTTTGCACTTTCTTTTACAGGATTTGGAAAAAAGTGGATGCAAACACAGACCGCCGCAGCAATTTCATTAGCTGGCGGCGGCCTGTTACTTCTTTACAGTTTTATTCTTTAATTTATTCTTTAATGTCTCTCACTCATTAACTCAGCTTTTGGCTGCATTAAATCCAAGCTGGAGATCTGCCTTGAGGTCCTCGACATTTTCCAGTCCCAGACTTAAGCGAACCAAACCAGGAGTTACTCCAGCCTCTAATTGCTCTGCAGGAGATAGCTGTGAGTGGGTAGTTGTAGCTGGGTGAATTACTAGTGAGCGCACATCACCGATGTTGGCAACGTGGCTAAAGAGCGCCAATGATTCGACAAACTTCTTTCCTGCTTCAACCCCACCCTTGAGCTCAAAGGAGAGAACAGCCCCAGGGCCTTTTGGAGCATATCGAGTAGCAAGTGCATTCCATGGCGAAGATTTCAAAGCAGCGTAATTAACCTTCTCGACATCTGGATGCGCTTCTAACCATGTTGCGATGGCTTTTGCATTTTCAACGTGCCGCTCAATACGTAGCGACAGCGTCTCTAGACCCTGTGCAAGCAACCACGCGTTAAATGGCGATACAGCTGCTCCAACATCGCGTAGAAGCTGTAAGCGAATCTTAAAGATGTAAGACAAGTTTGCGCCGAATGCTGAACCAACGCCGAGCGCTTGAGAGTAGACCAAGCCATGATAGCTAGGGTCTGGTTGATTGAATCCCGGGAAACGATCTTGGTACTGCGCAAAATCAAACTTTCCAGCATCAATGATTGCTCCAACAACTGCGTTTCCATGTCCTGACAGGAACTTAGTAGCAGAGTGAACAACCACATCCGCACCAAATTCAATAGGTTTAATCAAGTATGGCGTTGCTACGGTGTTATCGACGATGAGCGGCACACCCACTGAATGTGCCACATCAGCAACGGCCTTGATATCCAGAATTTCATTCTTTGGATTTGCAATTGTTTCACCAAAGAAGGCTTTGGTATTTGGTTTTACTGCCTTCTTCCACGATTCTGGATCACTTGGATTGTCAACGAAAGTAACTTCGATACCAAACTTGGGTAGCGTGTAGTGGAAGAGGTTATATGTTCCACCGTAAAGGCTGGGACTTGAAACTATGTGATCACCAGCTTCTGCAACATTCAAGATTGCAAAAGTTGTTGCCGCCGAACCAGATGCAACAAGAAGAGCTGCAACTCCGCCTTCAAGTGCAGCTAAGCGTTGTTCGACTGCATCTTGGGTTGGATTCATGATGCGGGTATAAATATTGCCCAACTCTGCTAATCCGAAGAGATTGGCAGCATGTGTTGTATCTCGAAATTGATAAGCCGTAGTTTGATATAACGGAAGCGCGCGTGCACCTGTTGTTGGATCTGCTACTTGCCCAGCATGAATTTGCAAGGTTTCAAAGGACCAATTGTTTGACATTTCTTTCTCCATCGCAGTAGGTGTCAGTATCGAAAAGCTGCGACGCTGCAGTGCTCAATCGCGCTTGTCAGAATGCTGACCTGTTCGTCACCCGGAGCACCCCACCGCGGTGGAGGGTTGCCGTCTACTAAGCCGGGGCTAATACGTAGAACTCGTGAACGAGGTAAATGTTAACCATGTGGAGTCAAGATGAGAAATCAAGAGAAATTCTTATATGCAATGTACTTGCAGTTGAATTGCGATAATCAGACTTCAATTAAAAAAGTTTGGTGCGGGAGGCGGGACTTGAACCCGCACGCCGAAGCACAAGTTCCTAAGACTTGCGTGTCTGCCATTTCACCACTCCCGCGGCGTGGCCAAGATTAGAGGTAGTACTGCACAAGTAACAAACTCTCCTGCTTTCACGCGTAACCGCTAACCTTGCCTAGTGCAGGCCTCCCTCAAAGATCAACTTTCCGCCGATGTGCAGGCTGCCATCGTGCGCGCCTTTGCTGTGGCAGGTTTTGCAGGTCGCGTGCCGGATGTAATCACTCTCGAGCGCCCTAAGAATCGTGAACACGGAGACTATGCGACCTCCATTGCGTTGCAATTGGCAAAAGAGGTAGGAAAGAGCCCACGCGAAGTTGCAAGTGTGTTGCAGGCTGAGATTGCGAAGATATCGGGAGTGAGTTCTGTCGACATCGCAGGGCCCGGATTTATCAATATCACTCTCAACCGAGCTACTCAGGCAGAGCTAGTGCGAACTATTCTGAATAGCAAGAATCAATATGGTCGTGGTGGCAGTCTGCTCGGCGTTTCAATCAATTTGGAATTTATTAGCGCGAATCCAACAGGACCTTTGCATCTTGGCCACACCAGATGGGCAGCTGTTGGAGATGCGCTCGGCAGAGTCTTGAGCGCTGCTGGCGCCAAAGTCACTCGCGAGTTTTATATCAATGACCGTGGACGCCAGATGGATCTCTTTGGGCAATCAGTTCAAGCGGCGGCGACCGGTCAGCCAATTCCTGAAGATGGTTATCAAGGTAATTACATCGCAGACTTGGCAAAGGAAGTAGTTGCTGCAAATCCAGGAATTTCAACCACAGAAGAATTTCGAGAAGCGGCTTATAAAGTTCAACTGGCGCAACAGCAGCGAGTGCTTGAAGAATTCCACACACATTTCGATGTGTGGTTCTCTGAACGCTCGCTACATGATTCCGGGGCCGTGCAGCATGGGCTCGAGAAATTGCGCGCGCAGGGTCATGTCTTTGAAGAGGCGGGCGCAGTGTGGCTACGAACGACAGATTTTGGTGATGATAAAGATCGCGTGATTATCAAGGAAGATGGAGATCTAACTTACTTCGCTTCTGATACCGCTTATTACATTAATAAGCGCGAACGCGGATTCGATATCTGTATTTATATGCTCGGCGCAGATCATCACGGGTATATCCACCGCCTCAAAGCAACCGCAGCATGCGCCGGAGATAACCCTGACTACAACGTTGAAATCATGATTGGCCAGCTAGTCAAAATCATGGAAGGCGGAGAAGAACTCAAACTTTCTAAGCGAGCTGGAACCATCATTACTCTCGAAGAGCTGGTAGAAAAGGTTGGAGTCGATGCAGCTCGTTACACCCTGATTCGATATCCGGTTGATACGCCCATGGTGATGGATATCGACGTTCTGCGTCGAAACACTAATGAGAATCCTGTCTACTACGTTCAGTATGCACACGCCAGAATTGCAGCTGTATTGCGCAGTGCGCAAGAACTCAAGGTTGGTGCCACCCTCGAGACTTTTGATCCGACACAGCTAAATCACGATCGAGAAAATGAATTGCTCGGCGCTCTCGCTGAATATCCACGAATCGTGGAAAGCGCTGCAGAATTCCGTGAACCTCACCGCATTGCTCGCTATCTTGAAGAATTAGCTGGGGTTTACCACGGCTTCTATGCAGATTGCCGGGTCCTACCGCTTGGAGATGAGGCTGCATCTGCTGTGCATTCTGCTCGCGCTGCACTGTGCGCTGCGACCATGCAAGTAATAGCAAATGGATTAGAGCTCCTCGGCGTAAGCGCACCTGAGAGAATGTAACTATGTGGTCCAAAAACGTCACTTTCCTTAACGGAGAACTCCATCTTTCTGGAATATCTTCATCTCAACTGGCAGAAGATTTTGGGACGCCTACTTTCTTCTTAGATGAAGCAGCCTTCAAGTCTCGTGCTCTTGCTTGGAAGAATGAGCTAAATGTGGAGTTCGGTGACAGTGCCGGCACTATTTACTATGCAGCAAAATCCTTTATCTGCACTGCGGTGGCGCAATGGATTAAAGAAATTGGAATCGGAATAGATGTCTGCACAGGCGGTGAATTAGCTGTTGCATTAGCTGGTGGCATTGATCCAGGCAAGATAGAACTTCATGGAAACAACAAATCTGTCTCCGAGATAGATAGAGCTGTTTCAGTGGGGGTTAAGACCATTGTGATGGACTCTCTCTATGAAATCGAGAGAGTTGCAGCCGCGGCAAAAAAATATGGAAAGCGACAAGCTGTAATGCTTAGGCTAACACCAGGAATTGAAGCCCATACTCACGAAAAAATTTCAACTGCTCACGAAGATGTGAAATTTGGTTTCTCTATTTCCTCGGGAGCCGCTTGGGAGGCAATCAATAGAGTTCTTGATTTTCCAGAATTAGAAATTCGTGGAGTGCACTGTCACATCGGTTCCCAAATTTTCGGCTCAGAAGCGCATGAAATTGCCACTGACCGACTCATGGGATTTATGGCTCAATATCGAGATAAATTTGGAACAGAACTTCCTGAACTAGATATCGGCGGCGGTTTTGGAATCGCTTATGTTAGCTCTGATGTGACAGTCGAACCCAGAGACGTATTGCCTGCTATTCTCAAAGCTGTTGCAAAAGCCTGCGAGAAATATTCTTTAAGTACTCCATCAGTATCACTTGAACCTGGGCGCAATATTGTCGGACCCACGATGTTTACATTGTATGAAGTCGGTACTGTTAAGAATGTAAATATTGGTAATGGCGTTATTCGTCAATATGTTTCCGTTGATGGTGGAATGAGTGACAACATTCGCCCCGCTCTTTATGATGCAGAATATTCTGCGGTGATTGCGCAGAGAGTGAGCACCGCACCACTCGTGAATTCACGACTTGTAGGAAAGCATTGTGAAACCGGTGATATTGTCATTAACGAAATAGCACTTCCTTCCGATATTGCTCCAGGAGATTTGATCGCAACCCCTGCTACTGGCGCATACGGTCGCAGTATGGCGAGCAATTACAACCACGTACCAAGACCACCAGTAGTTGCGGTAAAAGATGGAAAAGCCCGCGTAATTGTGCGACGTGAAAATGAAGAAGATTTACTTGCCCTTGATGTGAAAGAATGAGGGCATGAGCCCCGCAGATAAACCTGTACGCATTGGCATGCTCGGCTGCGGCGTGGTCGGAAGCGAGGTTGCGCGATTGCTGCTGGCCGATACTGAAGAACTGTCTACTCGTGCGGGAGTAAAGATTGAGCTCGCCCGAATCGCAGTGCGCACAATCAAACCCTACGAAGGATTAGACCCTGCGCTCTTTACGACAGATCCTTTTTCTATCGTCAATGATCCCGATATCGACTTGATTGTTGAAGTAATGGGGGGAATCGAACCTGCCCGCGAGTTAGCGCTCACAGCGATTAACAATCGCAAATCTATTGTCACAGCTAATAAGGCTCTTTTGGCTAGCCATGGCGCAGATCTCTTCAGCGCAGCGTATGCAAAGGGTGAAGATATTTATTACGAAGCATCCGTAGCGGGAGCCATTCCAATCATTCGTCCGCTCCGCGATTCGTTAGCTGGCGACCATGTTGTTCGCCTCATGGGAATTGTTAATGGAACAACTAATTACATACTCACGAAGATGCATGAAGATAACCGTGAGTTTGCTGATGTCTTGAAAGAAGCACAGAAATTAGGTTATGCGGAAGCCGATCCCACCGCCGATGTAGAGGGTTTTGATGCAGCAGCAAAAGCCGCAATTCTCTCTGGCCTAGCATTTCACACACGAGTTACTGTTGATGATGTCTATCGTGAAGGTATTTCGAAGATTACTCTCGAAGATGTTTCAATCGCTAAGTCGATGGACCATGTCATCAAATTGTTAGCAATTTCAGAACTTACACCCGCGGATGAAATCTCGGTGCGAGTTCATCCAGTCATGATTCACAAGAGTCACCCGTTGGCATCGGTTCGTGATGCGTTCAATGCAGTATTTGTGGAAGCAGAATCGGCTGGGCCTTTAATGTTTTATGGACGTGGCGCGGGTGGCCAACCTACAGCTTCTGCAATTTTGGGCGACATAGTGGCAGTTTCTCGCCATATTGCTCTTAATTCTATTGGCCAGCGCGAAACAGATTATGCAGATCGAGACATCGCCCCAATTGAAACCACAAAGACGAAGTTTCTAATTCGTTTAGAAGTTGAAGATAAATCAGGTGTGCTTGCAGCAATTGCGCAATGTTTTGCAGCTCAAGGCGTTTCAATTCAAACTGTGGATCAAAATGGCAGGGACGATGATGCAGAACTCATCATCGTTACGCACAGAGCAACTGAAGGGGAGCTCAAAGCAACAGTTGAGGCTCTTCAGAAGATGGATATCGTCAATAAAATTTCTAGCGTTATCCGTGTTGAGGGAGCGATTGCATAGTGGGAATATTTAGCAAGAAAAACGGCGCGCATCAGTGGCGCGGAGTCATTGAGGAATATCGCCATCGCCTGCCAGTATCTGCGAAGACTCCTGTTGTAACTCTGCGCGAAGGTGGCACGCCTCTTATCTATGCATGCGTTTTGTCGGAAATGCTTGGTAACAACGTCTGGGTCAAGTTTGAAGGAATTAACCCAACAGGTTCCTTTAAGGATCGCGGAATGACAATGGCGATTTCCAAAGCAGCCGAGGACGGTGCCAAAGCTGTTATCTGTGCTTCAACTGGAAATACTTCAGCAGCTGCTGCAGCGTACGCCGTAAAGGCGGGAATGGTGCCGGCGGTTTTAATTCCCGAAGGAAAGATTGCAATGGGAAAGTTGGCACAAGCTGTAGTGCATGGCGCCAAACTCTTGCAGGTTGATGGCAATTTTGATGACTGTTTAGTGCTGGCTCGTGATCTAGCAGAGCACTATCCGGTATCACTGGTTAATTCAGTCAACCCCTACCGTATTGATGGGCAGAAGACTGCCGCATTTGAAGTCGTTGATTTACTTGGCGATGCTCCAGATATTCACACCTTGCCCGTTGGAAATGCAGGAAACATAACTGCCTACTGGTTGGGTTATAACGAATACCGCAAAGATAAGCTCTCTACTAAGTTGCCACAGATGTGGGGATTCCAAGCTGCAGGAGCGGCGCCACTTGTCACGGGCAAACCAGTTGCAAAACCTGAAACTCTTGCCACTGCAATACGAATCGGCAACCCCGCATCGTGGGATCAAGCCATTGCGGCGCGCGATGAATCTGGTGGTCTTATTGACTCTGTTACTGACCAAGAAATTCTTGCTGCTTATCACTTGCTTGCAAGTAAAGAAGGTATTTTCTGCGAACCTTCATCAGCTGCAGGTCTTGCTGGACTCATCAAATATAAGAACTCAGGAAAATTGCCGCAAGGAAAAACCATCGTTATTACCTGCACCGGAAACGGTCTTAAGGATATTCCTTGGGCCCTTGAAGGCGCTGCCGATCCAGTCGTGGTGCCTGTAAATGCCGACATTGCAGCAAAAGCACTTGGCTTAGTAAAGAAATAAGGGTTCACTTACGACCATGTCTAAGCCAACTTTCAAGGCTAATCCAATTCAAGTTCAAGTTCCGGCTACCTCTGCAAATTTAGGTCCTGGCTTTGACTCCTTTGGTTTAGCTTTTGGAATGTACGACCGGTATGTCGCTCAAATTCTTGACGAAGGCGGGCTTGATATCGATGTTACCGGCGAAGGCGCTGATGAAGTTCCTCGCTCTGAGAAGAATCTTCTTGTTAAGGCGATGTATAAAGGTTTTGACTATTTGGGTGGAAAGCCAAAAGGCGTAGCGGTTCGCGCGCTCAATGTTATTCCGCACGGTCGAGGATTGGGCTCATCTGCATCTGCAATCATCGGTGGCTTAGTTCTTGCACGATCGCTAGTACTGACTGGCACAGACAAGATGAGCGATGAAGATTTATTGAATGTCGCAAATGAAATGGAAGGCCACCCGGACAATGTTGCAGCTGCTCTCTATGGTGGAGCGACTGTTGCCTGGCAAGATGACCTCAAAGGCAAGAAAGTTGCCCAGTCTCTGCATCTACCAGTAGATCCTCGCATCAAAGTAATGGCATTTATTCCTGATACTCCGCTTGCTACAAAGAAAGCGCGCACATTGCTGCCTGATTCAATCCCATTCGCAGATGCGCAACGCAATAGCACCAATACAGCAATCATGATGCAGGCGCTCACTATCCGCCCAGATTTATTGTTTACAGCGACAGAAGATTTTCTCCACCAGCGCTATCGCCAAGAAGCTATGCCTGCCTCATTTGCACTCATGAATAAGTTACGAGCAGCAGGAGTTGCAGCATTTATTTCTGGTGCTGGCCCTACTGTTTTGGCGCTCCATACTGGCGATCAACAGGAGAGCGACCAATTAGCTCGCGCCGGGGGAGCAAAATTTGAGGGTAAATCTCTCGAGATTGCTAGCCGCGGCGCCACCCTGCTATAGTTTCGACATCAGTTCAGCCCGTAAGTCAGGGTCAATACGAGAATTGATAAGCCAGAAGTAAAAGAAAAAACAATCCACATTCGTCGATTGCAAGTTCCACAACAAATCAACCCAGGTCTTACCTTGGTAAGACCCAGACTGAAAAGAAATACATGACAACAACAGAACCTGTACGTTCTAGCAGCCCCGAGCTTTCTGCCATGACCCTTCCGAAGTTAAAAGAAGTTGCGTCACAACTTGGTATCGAAGGCGCTGCCAAACTGAAAAAAGATGACCTTGTAACCGCGATCGCAGATCTACAAGCCGCGAACCGCGAGGCAGCAAAGGCAGAGCGCGAAGCTCGCCGCGCGGCCCGAGATGCCAAGAAGAACAATAGAGATTCCAAGAATTCAAATAATTCCGCTGAAGATGATGAAGAGGATTCATCTGATAACTCTGCGCCAAGTGAGCGCAACTTTGACCGTGATGATCGCGGTGGTCGTAACCGTCGTGATCGCAACCGTGGTCGTGACCGCAACCGTGATCGCGGACATCGTGAAGAGCGCGAACCTGTGATTGGTGAAGATGATGTACTTGTTCCAGTTGGTGGTCTGGTCGATATCTTAGAAAACTACTCATTTATACGTACTGGGGGATACCTACCAGGACCAAATGATGTCTATGTTTCACAAGGTCAAGTTCGCAAATACGGTCTGCGTAAAGGTGATGTGGTTCCTGGACAAGTACGCCAAGCACGTGAAGGTGAGCAGAAGCAGAAGTACAACCCACTCATTACCCTTGAGACCGTTAATGGCGTTCCAGTCGACGAAGCTAAGGCTCGCGTCGAGTTTGGAAAGCTAGTTCCTTTGTACCCACAGGAACGTTTGCGTCTGGAAACAGAACCAAATGTTTTGACCACTCG
>JACCDX010720650.1_pt1 | contig 10879 bp, 13 predicted proteins | sample 7449681 | NCBI WGS metagenome assembly JACCDX01 (sample SAMN15323450, study PRJNA562643) | freshwater metagenome | isolation source: river surface water | place: USA:Blue River Watershed | collected 2017-08-18
CCTCGTCCAACGCGATCTTCGCGCGTGTGTGCGAAGTGATCGGCCGCCCCGAGTGGGCCACCGATCCACGGTTTGCCAGCAACCCGGCGCGCGTGCGCAACCTGCAGGTGCTCGATGACGGCCTCGGCACCTGGTTTGAGGCACAGGCCTACGAGGCGATCGCCGCGCAGCTGGAAGCGGGTGGTATTCCGTTTAGCAAGGTCTACTCCATCGAGGACATCAAACGCGACCCCCATTACCAAGCGCGCGAGGCCATCATCCGCCTGCCCGATCCGGATTACGGCAGCCTGCCTGCGCCCTGCATCGTGCCGCGCGTGCCGGGACGCGTGCTGCCGATCCCGCGCACCGGCCCCGGCGTGGGCGAGCACAACGCGCAGGTCTATGCCGACTTCGGTGTGGACGCGACCGAGCTGGCGCGCCTGAAGCAAGCGGGGGTGATCTGATGTCGAACCCTTTCCCCGCCCTGCGCACCCGACAGACCGAGGGTGGCGTGGTCAGTGAGATCGAGCCGATGACAGTGGACGATCTGAGCGCTGGCGAGGTGGTGGTCAAGACGCGCTATGCCGGCGTGAATTACAAGGACTGCCTGTCGATCCACGGCCAGGCCAAGATCATCGCCAGCTTCCCGCGCGTCGCGGGTATCGAACTGGTCGGCGAGGTGCTGAAGTCGGCCTCACCCGAATTTCAGCGCGGGCAGTGGGTGCTGGTGCATGGCTTTCAGACAGGCATCGCCTTCGACGGCGGCTTCGCGGCCTGCGCCCGCGTGCCGGCGGCGCATGTCCATGCCTTGCCCGAGGGACTCACGCCCCACGAGGTGGCGATCCTGGGCGTGCCGGGGTTCACGGCGGCGATGGCGCTCGAGCGCTTCGAGGCTTTGGGCCTGACGCCTAATGACGGGCCAGTGGCGATCAGCGGCGCCGGGGGCGCTGTGGGCCTCATGGCCCTGGCCCTGCTGGCGCGGGCGGGTTGGCCCAGCGCCGCGATCACCCGGCGCATGGAACATGCGCCGGCGCTACAAGCCCTGGGCGCGCGCGAGGTGATCGATGCGGCCATCCTGCATCAACCTCAACGCCCGCTGGAGAAGGCGCGCTTTGCGGCCGCCATCGACAACGTGGGCGGAACCATGCTGTCGTGGCTGCTGCGGTCGCTGCAAGACGGCGGTTGCCTAGCCAGCGTTGGGAATGCGGCGGGCAATACGTACGAGGGCAGCGTGCTGCCTTTCATCATGCGCCGCGTGCAGATGTTCGGCATCGTGGCCAACGCGCCCTGGGCGCAGCGGCGGCGCCTGTGGGCGCGCCTGGCCAGCGACCTCAAACCCGATTTCGATCGCCTGTTGCCCCATGTGCGCTACATCCGGCTGGACCAGCTGATGGATCACGCGCGTCAGCAGCTCGAGGGCCAGACGTCGGGGCGGGTGCTGGTGGTTTTCGAGAGTTGACGCCGACGCGCGCGTCTAACGCACGAACTGGTCCACGTATTCACTGCCCAGTCCCACCGCCTCGTAATGGGCGCGGCACATGGTGATCTTGGTGAACACGTCCTCGTAGCCGGTCTGGCGTCCCTGCTCGTCGACATAGACCATGGCGCCATGGATGTTGAACTGCGTGATCATCTCGGGCGTGCCGGCCACTTCATCGACCACCAAGGTGTGGATCTCGCCGGGGGGCTCGTAGACAAAAGAGCCTTCGGTGGCCACCCAGTCATGTTCGAGGTAGCGCCAGGCACCGCGAATCACATAGCCCGTGACCCACGAAGGATGGATATGTCGGGAGAGCACACCACTTTTACGCACCCGCAGCAGATTGCACCAGCTGCCGGTCACCGTATTGAAAAGCAGCGGCCGAAACCAGACGTTGGGCGCCTGGGGCACCCAGACGCGCTCGTCGGACGGAATCGCCGGGACGGCGATCTCGCGCTGGATGCCGGGATGCTGAACGATCTGGGTCATGACACGCTCTCGGGTCAGGAGATGAGGTAACCGCCATCGACTGGCAACACCACACCGGTGATGAACGCTGCGGCCGCACTGGCCAGAAACAGAACCGGACCGGCCACATCTGGGGGCGTGCCCCAGCGACCCAGCGGCGTGCGCGCGAGGATAGGGCCCGAGCGCTGCGGGTCGTCCTGCAGGGCCTGAGTCAGCGGCGTGGCAATCCAGCCGGGTGCCACGGCGTTGACCCGAATACCGTCCACCGCATAAGCGATGGCCAGGCTCTTGGTCAGTTGGGCCACACCGCCCTTGCTGGCGCTGTACCCTGGAACCAGACCCCCACCGAAGAAACTGAGCATCGATGCCGTGTTGACGATGCAGCCCCGTCGGGCCTTCAGGCCCTCACGGGCCGCCGCGCAGACCCGCATGGATCCGGTGAGATTGATGTCGATGACCTGGGCGAAAACCTCCGGGTCATGCTCCTGGCCTCGGCGGATCGTGCCGGCGCAATTGACGACGACATCGAGCAGCCCCAGGCCTGCGACCCATTCGGATACGGTCGCAGCGTCACGTACATCCAGCGGGGAAAACGCGATGGCTTCGTCAGTCGCTGCGGCACAGGCCACCTCGGCCTCGGTGGCGCCTGTGGCGTAAACCTGGGCCCCATCCGCCGCGAAGGCACGGGCAATACCCAGGCCAATGCCGCTGGTGGCGCCCGTGACCAAGACGCGGCGCTGAGCCCGGATATCCGATGCAGCCGATGCAAGGGTCATGCGATGGCCTCCCTCACGTCTGCGGCAGTAGGAATGGGCGCCACCGCGCCATAGCCCTGGGTCGACAACGCGGCGGCCGCCGCTGCATAGCGGCCAGCCTGCGCCAGGCTGTCGCCTTGCAGCAATCGGTGCACGAAGGCGCCGCCAAAGGTGTCACCCGCGCCGGTGGCATCCACGGGCCGACAGGGGTGGGGGGCGATACGGTGTCGCTGGTGGGCATCGGCGACCAGCGCGCCCTGGTCGCCCATCTTGAGCGCCACCACCCGCGCCCCCAGGCGCAGGCAATGATCGACCAGCGCATCGGGATCGGTCAGACCGGTGATAGCCACCACATCCTCGAGACTGGGCAGACAGATATCGCAGTGGGCGATGACGTCGTTCATCACAGCGCGCGCGCGGTCGATGGACCACAGCTTCAGGCGCAAGTTGGTATCGAATGTGACCAACCGACCCGCCTCCCGCGCCACGCCGATGGCGGCATAGCAGGTGTCACAGGCCGAGGGCGAGATGGCCAGAGAAATGCCGGATAGATGCAAGGCTCGCGCATCGCGGATCCGCTGGATCGGCAAGGTATCGGGCGTCATGCGACTGGCCGCCGACCCCGCGCGAAAGAAACTGAAATGGTGGCCCCGTGCATCGTGGCTGACGAAGTAGATCGCGGTGTAGGCGTCGGGCCGAGAGACCACGTCGGCATGGTCTACGCCCTCCGCATCCCACAGTTGGCGCAGCATCTGGCCATAAGGGTCGGCACCCAGCGCGCTCAGGTAGCCCACGCGCGCGCCCTGGCGGGCGGCGGCGATGGCAAAGTTGGAGGTGTCGCCACCAAAGCCTTGCAAGTACATGCGCCCGCGGTGGGCGCCCTGGCCTTCATCGGTCTGGTTGAATTCAACCATCGCCTCGCCCAAGGCGAGGATGTCCAACGAGGCGGACGACGACATCAGATTCGTCCGTACTTGGCCAGTCCCTTGCGCAGAGACTTCTCGGCGATGATCAACTTGGCCTGTTCCAGCTCACGCCGGTCGATATCCTGGGCCATGGCCAGCACCTGCTCGGCCTTCTCGTGGGGGACGACCACCACGCCATCGACGTCCCCGACAATGATGTCCCCGGGATTGACCACCACATCGCCCACGCGCACCGGCACCTGCGAGGCCACCGTGCGGTAGCGGCCCAGGGTGGTGCCGGGACTCACATCACGCGCATAGACCGGGAAGCCGTAATCGCGGCGGATTTCGGTGAGGTCTCGCACTGCACCATCAAGCACCGCGCCGGCATGGCCGTTGGCAACAGCCCCCGCCGTCATGAGGCCGCCCCACACCGCAACGTCCGGCTGACCGCCTTCGATGGAGATCACGATGACGCTGCCGCGCGGCGCCTCGTCGATCAGGTCCAGTGCGTGCTGCGGCGGAACGAATTCCTCCGTGGCGGACTCCAGCACCGTGGCGGCGGGACCGCAAATTCGTTTGTCGTTGATACGGGGCTTGATCACGCTGCTCATGTAGCCGCGTTTGCCGCACACCTTATCGACGGCGTCGGCGATGGAGGCGATCGCTACCTCGTTAAAGGCTTTTATCAGGTCAGTCATGGGTCTTGAGAAGGTTCAGGAAATTCAGAAAAAGGATCACCAGCGATTGAGCCAATGCAGGGGCGCTTCCCCACGGAGCACCCGCACCGCCTCCTCGGCGGCCTTGCGTTGCAGATCGCGCATGGACTCCTGGCTGTACCAGCCGATATGGTTGGTGACCACCACATTGTCCAGACCGAACAGAGGATGCGCCGGGTCCGGCGGTTCAGGCTCAAACACGTCCAGCCCAGCGCCCAGGATACGCCGCTCGCGCAAGGCGTCGGTCAAGGCGGCCAGATCAATCAGGCCACCGCGTGCTGTGTTCACCAGGATGGCAGTAGGCCGCATCAGGCCCAGGCGGCGCGCATCGATCAGGTGGCGGGTCGTGTCATTCAACGGCGCGTGCAAAGAGATCAGATCGGCCTCGCGGCAAATCTCATCGATGCTGGCAGCTTCAACCCCGGCAGGCAGCTCGGCGCGCGGGTCGTTCACCAGCACGCGTGCGAAGCCGAAGGCGGCGAGCTTTTCGTGGGTCATGCGCGCGATCCGCCCGTAACCCACCAGGCCCAGGGTGCGTCCGCGCCAGCGGTACATGGGCTGCAGCACGCCGGTGCTCCAGCGGCCGGCGCGCACCTCGCCATCGTGCAGGCGAATGCGGCGCGCCACGGCAAGTGCCAAGGCCACGGCCTGCGAGCTGACTTCGTCGGTGCCGTAGTCCGGGACATTCGCCACCATGATGCGCCGCTCACGCGCCGCCGCCTGGTCGATGTTGTCCACGCCGATGCCATAACGAATGATGGCGCGGCATCGCTGCATGGCCGCAATCACCGACGCAGAAACCGGCGATTCGCGCACCAGCACCACGTCGGCATCGACCACCGCACGCGCCGCAGCGGCCGGGTCGCCGCGGCAGGGGCGCAGATCGAACTGCGCCCCCTGCTGCGCCAGCAACGCGGTTTCCTGGTCGTAGGCTTCGTAGCCGTCGTCCAGCGCCACGACGCGCATGGACATCGGCCTTACTTACGCGCCGCGTTGGCGGCGGTCAGGAGCTTATCGGCCCACTCCTTGCTCACCTCGGCGTCCAGATAGGCCTTCACCGCGGGCTGGGCCTGGCGACGGAAACGGTCGATCTCGGCGGCGCTCAACTCGGTGACGGTCATCCCCTTCTCGGACAGCACCTTCTTGGCCGACAGGTCCTGCTCACGGGTCATGTCGCGATGGATCTTTTGTGCCTTGGCCACGCCCTCGTCCACGGCCTTGCGCTCGGCGGCCGAGAGGCCGTTGTAGAAGCGGTCATTGATCAAGTAGGCATGCAGGCTGTAGACGTGGCCGCCGATCGACACGTGCTTTTGATGCTGAAACAGGCTGCCCGCCAAGATGTTGGTCACACCGTTTTCCTGGCCGTCGGCAGTGCCCTGGGCCAGCGCGGCGGGCAACTCGCCCCAGTCGATGGCGGTGGGGCTGCCACCGAGCGACTCGACCAGTTTGACGAACACCGGGCTGGGTTGTACGCGCATCTTCAGGCCCTTCATGTCGTCGGGCGTGCGGATCGGGCGCTTGTTGTTGGTGAAGTGACGGATGCCGTTGTCCGCATAAGCGGCCAGGCGGATGCCTGTGCGTTTGCGCATGTCTTCGGCCAGCTCTTTGCCAAACTGGCCATCGAGTACGGCATAGGCGTGGGCATGGTCGTTGAACACATAGGGCAGGCCAAAGATGTTGAAGGTCTTGTAGACGCCGGGAATACCACCGTCATGCACCACGGCCATCTCGACGGTCCCCATGCGCAGGCCTTCCATCACCTGCTGTGCGGGTCCGAGCTGGCCCGCGGGATAGATCTCGACCTTGAGCGAACCGTTGCTCGCCTTCTCCACATGCTCCTTGAATGCCAGGGCCGCCAGGTGCTTGGGCTGGTCGTTCTTGCCTGGCTGATAGTGACCGTACTTGATCACCTTTTGCGCCATGGCAGGCATGGCCAGGGTCGCAGCGGCCGCCGCGATGGCGGCCAGGAATGGCAGTCGACGAATCTTCATGGGTGTCTCCTCTTGGTGGTGAAAAAGCGAACGAAAAATCGGTATCTTCAATTGCGATAACCCAGTACACCGGGCAGCCAGGTGGACAGAGCGGGCACATAGGTCAGGAGCATCAGCACCAGCAGCAAAGCCACCAGCATGGGTCGTGCCTCGCGCATCATCGGACCCATGCGCACGCCCGAGACCACAGAAGTCACAAATAGCAAACCACCCACGGGGGGCGTGACCATACCCAGGGTCAGATTGAAGATGACCACGATGGCGAAATGCAGTGGGTTTAGGCCGGCCGCATCGGCCAGCGGCGCCAGAATCGGAACCATGATCATCACGCCGGGCAAGGGCTCGATGAAGATACCCACCAGCAGCAGCAAGACGTTGATCGCCATCAGCAGCGCGATCGGCGACAGCTCCATGGCCGCAATCCAGCCCGCCACCTGCTGCGGGATCTGCCCCACCGTCAGCACCCACGCAAACACCGCGGACGTGGCCACGATGAACAAGATGGACGCACTCATGAGGGCCGTGCGATACAAGATGGCCGGCAGCATGTCCCACCGCAGGGTGCGATAGACGAATCGTCCGACAAGGACGGCATACAAGACTGCCGCGGCCGAGGCCTCTGTGGGCGTGAACACACCGAAGTGAATGCCGCCCAAGATGATCAGCGGCAGCATCAGCGCCGGCAGTGCGCGGACAAACAGCGGCAGGATCGCCGTCTGATCCAGCATGTGCGGCGGAGAGCGATAACCTCGGCGTACGCTCACCAGGTGGTTCACGCAAGCCAGGGCCAGCGCGATCAACAGGCCCGGCACCACGCCGGCCAGAAAGAGGCCGGTGACGGTCACGCTGTTGTCGGTCAGCGCATACACGATCATGATGATCGAGGGCGGAATGATGGGTCCGACGATGGCGGTGCAGGCGGTCAGGGCGGCGGCATACGAGTCGGCGTACCCGGCCTTCCTCATCATGCGGATCATCATCGCGCCGGGGCCAGCGGCATCGGCCAGCGCAGAGCCGCTGATGCCGGAAAAGAAGGTCAGGGTCAGGATGTTGGCGTGGCCTAGGCCGCCACGCCGTGCGCCGACCAGGCGCGCAGCGAATTTCAGCAGCACGTCGGTGAGTGCACCCCCCGACATCAGTTCGGCGGCGAGGATGAAGAAAGGAATCGCCAACAGCGGAAAGCTGTCCAGTCCGCTAAACAGGTTCTGCATCACCACCAGCGCGGGCAGCCCCTTCATCCAAACCGCCACCAGGCCGGCGACCACCATCGCAAAGGCAATGGGCAGGCCCAGCGCCATGGTGGCCAGGAAGGTCAATCCGAGGATGGTGGTCATCGTCTACTGGGCGTCACAGCGCCTGCGGATCGAAGCCGTCGGCGCGCTCGAATTCGCCGGAAAAAATCCACCCTTTGGCAACGGCAGCCAGGTGGGCCAGGGTCAGGGCCAGACCGATTGGCAAGGCGAGATAGACCTTGCCCAGCGACCAACTCAGAACCGGCGACTCCTGATACCAGGCGAAGTCTGCGTAGTCGATCCCCAGCCAGATCAGAACCACCAGGATGACGGCGATAAGCGCGACGATCAGAGCGCGCAGGGCGCGGGCGGCCAGTGGCGGCAGCGACTGACCCAAGGTCTCGATGGCGATGTGCCCCCCTACCCGCAGCGCCGGGCCTGCACCCAGGAAGGCCGCCCAGATCATCATGTAGCGAGTCGCCTCCTCTACCCAGGGGAAGGAATGACTGAACACGTACCGCGCAAACACGTTGACGATCACCAGCGCTGACATCACGGCCAGCAACACAATCAGCGCCCAGCGATTCACGAACACCAGCGTGTTGTCACAACGCTGGAGAAAGTTATGCAGCGGGGAGTCACTCATCGCTCAGGGTTGGTACTGCGTTAGGCCAGGATCGTATCTGAGATATCAGATATTTGATGCAGGGAAACCCTATACTTGCCGCATGACCACCGAGGCCCCTCCGCTGGAACGCCCCCAGTTGCTCACCGACATCGTGTGCGACCGGCTGCGACAGGCCATCGTGGACGGCGAGCTCAAGCTCGGCGAGCAGGTCTCGGAGGTGCAACTGGCCAACTGGCTGGGTGTGAGCAAGACCCCCGTACGCGAATCGTTGCTACGACTCAAAGCCGAAGGCCTGGTCGACATCCAGCCTCAGCGCGGCACGATCGTGTTCCAGCTCGACGCGCGGCAGGTGGCCCAGCTGTGTCAATACCGCGCGATGGTGGAGACTGCGGCGCTGCGCTCGGCGATGGCCCACCACCGCAAGGCCTTGCTCGCGGGCATGCAAGCCTGTGTCGAGGCGATGCGCGAGGCGGAACAGGCCAGTGATCTGGCGGCGCTCTCACGCATCGACATGGACTTTCATCACCAGTTCTTTCTACATTGCGACGATCCTTATTTGCATGCGGGCTACGCGGTGATCCGCTCCCAACTGGTGGCCCTGCGGCAACGCGCCCCCATCGCCAATGCGGTGAGCAGCCACCAGGTACTGGTCACCGCCGTGCGGGCCAACGCCGTTGAAAAGGCCTGCGCCTTGCTGCGCGAACACGTCCTTGAAAACGAGGCGCGTTATCGCGCCGCGTGCGCCGTCAACTAGGGGCGGGGCTTCGTGGCGACGCGCTCCACGCGAATCGTTCTGGGCCTGCTGGCCGCTCTGGGCACGGGCGTAGTCATCGGCTGGTTCAGCCTCGACAAGGAAACGCGCGGTCTGCTGGCGACGCTCCCCACCAACCGCGACCTCCTGTTTTGGTCGCAGCCGCAGCGCGATGCGGCGTTTCGCGCGCTGGACCGCCTGCCGGTGCTGGCCAAGGCGCGGACCGTCGCGACCGGCCCCACACCGTCCCCGCTGCCGCCGGGCCCGCCCCTGCCGCCTCAGGTCGATGTCGACGCTTTCATGGCGAGCCAGCGCTCCGCCGCCGTGATCGTGTTGCACCGGGGTCAGATCCGTCTAGAACGCTATGGCCTGGACTTCGATGCGCAGGGAAGGTGGACCAGCTTCTCGGTGGCCAAATCGATCACGTCCACCCTGGTCGGCGCCGCCCTGAAAGACGGCAATATCCGCAGCATGGACGACAAGGTCAGCGACTACATCCCGCAGATGAAGGGGTCGGCCTACGACGACGTGACGATCCGCCAGCTCCTGACCATGACCTCGGGCGTGCGCTGGAACGAGGACTACGCCGACCCGAACTCGGACGTGGCCAAGTTCAACAACCACAAGCCCGAGGACGGCGTTGAAGCCATCGTGAGCTACCTGCGGCGCCTCCCCCGCGAGGCACTGGCCGGCACGCGCTGGCACTACAGCACCGGCGAGACCAATCTGGTGGGCATCTTGCTAGCGCAGGCCACGAAAAAGCCGCTGGCCACCTACCTGTCCGAAAAGATCTGGGTGCCTGCCGGCATGGAGCAGCCGGCCACCTGGATCTTGAGCAAGACCGGCCAGGAGATCAGCGGCTGCTGCATCCAGGCGGCCACTCGCGATTTCGCGCGCTTCGGACAATTCATCCTCACGGGCGCGCAGGCCCAAGGGGCATCCATCGTCCCCGAAGGCTGGCTGGCACAGGCCACGCGCGAGCAGGTCGGCATCGGCCAGCCAGGGCTGGGCTATGGCTACCAGTGGTGGACGCAGGCGGACGGCACCTTCCACGCGCGCGGCATTTTTGGCCAGGGCATCTACATCGATCCACAACGTCAGTTGGTGATCGCCCTGAATGCCAACTGGGCCGGTGGTGCGCGCGACCCAGTGGCCATGCGGGCACGCGATGCATTCGTGCAGGCGGTCCAACGAGCGATCGATACCGAGACAAAGGGTGCCAGCCTGATGCCACGCAATTAGCCGGCCGCAGGTTCGTTGCCAAAGCACCAGCACCCGATCTGCTTGACAGATTCCGTTAAACGGAACACAATCGCTCGATGATTCACTCGTTCAGGTGCTCGGACACGGACGCACTGTTTCAAAGCAAGGCAGTGCGTCGGTTCGCGAATATCGAAAGAGTGGCCAGGCGCAAGCTTTTGCAACTACATGCCTCGACCCGATTAGAAAACCTGAGGATCCCCCCAGGCAACCAACTCGAGGCATTGAAGGGTGACCGCAAGGGTCAATACAGCATCCGCATCAACGCTCAGTGGCGGATCTGTTTTGTCTGGCATGACGAAGGGGCTCACGAGGTCGAAATCGTGGACCACCACTAGGAGTTGAACATGGCCGCACTACTTGAGGAAATTCATCCTGGCGAGATCCTCCTGGAGGACTTCATGAAGCCGCTAGGTATTTCGGCGCGCCAGCTGGCGGCCGACATCGATGTCTCACCGAGCCGCATCAGTGAGCTCGTGCATGGCAATCGCCCCATCACCGCAGATACAGCCTTACGCCTGGGGCTGTTCTTCAACATGGATCCGCGCTTTTGGTTGAACCTGCAAACGGAGTACGACATGCGCGTGGCCTCCAGGACTACGCAGGCCCAGATCGCTCCACGGGTGCGCGTTTACCAGGCGCAGGCCAGCGCCTGATTTCCCCTCTGGCCAACCCGCTCCATGTCGCCCTCCCCCGCCCCCACCGCCCAAG
>JACCDX010745770.1_pt1 | contig 10878 bp, 7 predicted proteins | sample 7449681 | NCBI WGS metagenome assembly JACCDX01 (sample SAMN15323450, study PRJNA562643) | freshwater metagenome | isolation source: river surface water | place: USA:Blue River Watershed | collected 2017-08-18
ATATTCATAAATGCAAACCGCAATTGGATTATCTCAAAAATGTTTCTCTTACGGATAATCGCGTTATTTTAGACGGATTTTTAGATAAAGTTCTTTATCACGATTATTACAAAGTTATGACGCAACTAAAGGCGTTTGATAGCGGACTAATATATGGCTTTGGAGATTCCTATTTTCAAAAATATTTTGAAATGAAATTATCAACAGTTCATTATACAAAAAGCAATCATAATAAAATAAGTTTGGATAATAATAATGGCATCTCTTTGCTAACAATAACTGATAATAAATTATACGATAAAAAAGATAATGAATATTGTTTGTTTATGACGAATGATAAGAGTATTTTAAATATATTAAATACTAACTTGCAATCAAAAAAATTTATTGGTAATTTTTATTTGAATAAAGGGAATGCACAATATCCGGCTTCCATATATATGAATGATAAATTTTTAGTACTTTTAAAAAATACACTGACACGTATTCATATCAGTAATTGCAACGTTAATTTGGCGATACTTCTGTCGATTATTCTTTATTTACCATATGACAAACATATATTTTCATTGAGTGAAATAACTAATTCGTGGAAATTGTCGACGGATGAAAAGAAATTTATAATGTTTTTAGTTAAAAAGAAGATATTAAATGTTATACAATGAATTTTTTTAATAAAAATTAATATAAAGATAATTACACAATATAGTATATAAAGAATATAATACATATTATACATAACATATATTATACACAATCTACAATAAAAATGATTGGAACGGTATTAAATTTAGGTGCAAGAGGTATTTTAGGTGCTTCAATTAGTTGGTGGGGAATATTTGTGTTGCAAAATACAATAATGGTGAAAATTGGATCTCAAGTTGGAATGATGGTTGGATTAGTTGGTTCTGGAATGATTATTGCTTCTGGACCGATTCTTTTATGCGTAGGATTTACAGGATATGATTATTTGGCATTAAAAATGGCTCTTGGTGGAATTGGTACAAATATATTTGGATGGATGTTGTAAAAAAATTGGTAGTCAATGATTAATATCGTAGCATTACGAAACAATCAGGATGCAAATTACGATCAATATCATTATTATTAGAAATCGTTAATACAGGGAAGATTCCCACATTCTTATTAATTTCATATTCATTCTTGTGGAATGCATGTGGATATATTGAACATATTGAGTTTAATTTTGCAATTTTATTAATTTCAATATTCTCATCATTAAAAATATTTTCATTCTCCGAATATATAGTATTTCTTGAGCGATTATTTATATTCGAATTAGTAATATTACTGTTTATATTGCTGATAGTTTCTGTATTTGTTATTGCATTTTCATTATTTATTATGGAATTCTTTTTATTATTATTTATTTTGTTTACTCTATTTGCAATTGGTATTGAATTAGAAAGATTAATATTTTGATTATTGCCACCAACTAAAGCATTATTGTATGATATTATATTTGGAGCATTTTTTATCAATTCCATATTTTTAATGCTATTTAATTTAAACATACTTGATACTCTTGATGTTGAGAACATTTTTTTCTCTTTCATTTGTTCCAATAAAAATGCATTATAATAACTGTCAGTATGGCCTCTAACAATAAAGTCAATGTTATTTAGATTTAAAAATTTATAAAGATCAGGTAATCCAATGACATAACACATTAATCTCTGAGTATCTTGAGAACATCTTTTTGAAACTGTCGTTTTACTACCTGAAGCGTCAAAGTCGTTCCATCTTATTTGCGACATTCCACCACATTCTCTATTTGAATTTATTTCTGCATTACTTTTTAGACATTTATCAATATATACATATTTTTTCTCCGGACTATCATATTTTTTCATATTTGTTACGTTAAATCCACCATGACATAACCAATATCTTGTTCTATCATTCTCTTTAATTCCATGATTGAGAATAACTGCACTTGGAGAGTATGTGTAAAAATCTTTAAAATATCTTTTCATTTCATTTAATATTGGACGTTTCACTTCATTATTATTTTTAATCTTTTTTACCAATTCTTTTGTAAATCCATAACGAAAATATGTATTCTCCTCCTCGTGATTACCTCTTATCAATATTAATTTCAAATTATTAACTGTATTGTTTTTTGCAAAAAGAATAAAAAGAAGAGACATTATTTCGAGACCGAAATTTCCTCTATCAATAACATCACCAAGTAATACGATTCTATAATTATCCTTTATAATGTAATTGTTGTCAATAATTCCTAAAAAGAATAATCTCATAAAAATTCTAAAGAATGAATGATAACTTCCGTGATTGTCGCCGATTACAATAACTTTTACTTTTTTTGATTCAGTTAATTGAAAAACTAATTCATCTTGATGTTCAATACCTCTTAACGCTTGTGGATTATATATATTGATGTAGTTTTTAAGAATATTTGATGATTCTTTTAAAAGTTCGAGAATATTAAATGGTGATGCTCTTCCTTTTTCAAACATATTTAATGTTGCTCTTGATGGGAATTTTAAATATGTATTGGAAAAGAATTTTAATATTCCATTTTTGTTTCTATATTTTTCTAAAAACTTTTCTAATTCTTCATCATTAGTTACACCAAGAGTGTGATTATTTTTAATAAAATCTTTGGAGAAAAGTGCATCTCGATCACTATTAGATTTGATCGGTTGATAGTTAATAAAATTATTGGTAAAATTTACACCATATCTTTTTTTATATTGATTTAATCTCTTGTTATTCTTATCCATTCTTTCAAGATGATATTTTACTTCTCTGGGAATAATTGCAGTTGAAGTTTGAGCCTCATTATACTTAAAGGGGGAATATTTGTATTGATTGCGCATGCTATTTGTTTTAACATTGGGATTACGCATTACATTTTCTCTCTTCCTTGCCAAAACATTATATATAAAAATATCTATTTTAGCTTCACTCATTATTTCGTTTATAAAATATAATTAGAAAATAAATATTCAGTGGTTTGAATTTATTTTCTTCTATTTAAGTATATAATTTAAGAAAATGGCTAATCCACAAGTTCTTTCAACACAAATTAGAATAAATAATTCTAGTAATACAACATATGTACTAAAGAAATATAACAATAGTACTTATAAATTATTTACTTATCAAAAGAATATGTCGCAAGGATGTTATTATTTAGTGGGAGTACAGAGTGGCACCTGCTAATTAGGGAACGTAGTTCGCAAGCCCCTCCTTTTTTATTTATAAACTGGTTTTTGTTTGTATGTCTTTAAATGAACCATTGTTATAATTTCGTATTTATTAAAAATGTTTTTTTTACAAAACCTGTAAAAAAAAGTAAAAATTTGCATTTTGCATTTTGCATTTTGCATTTTGTATTTTGTATTTTTTATTTAATAACATATAAATAAAATATAAATTATATAATATATATTATATGAATCATATTAAAAATAAATTTGATAATCTGTGTAAAAATATGGAACCAGGACAAAATTCTTCCGACATAATGGAACATTTACCAACACTTTATAAATATGCGAATGAGTGCAATAGTGTTTTTGAAACAGGTGTTAGAGGTTGTGTATCTTCATGGGCTTTTTTATTTGGATTATTGAACAACAAAAATAATGTAAAAAAAAGATTATTATTAAATGACATTAATGAATGTTACATTGATGAATTGCTTAATGTATCTAGTCAATTCAGCAATATTGAAGTAAAATATATCTGGAAAAATAATTTAGAAATAAATATTGATCAAACGTATGATATAACATTTATTGATACATGGCATATTTACGGTCAATTAAAGAGAGAACTAAACAAGTTTAAACATACTACTGCTAAATACATAATATTACATGACACAACTATTGATGCAATCGATGGTGAAACGATACGTTGTGGTTGGAATGCTGAAGAACAGTCACGTGAAAGTGGTATTCCAGTATCTGAAATAAAGAAAGGTTTGTGGCAAGCTGTTTTAGAATTTATAAATGAAGATAAAGGATGGTTTGTAAAAGAGAGATATCAAAATAATAATGGTTTAACGATTTTAGCCAGAAAAAGATATTAAGATTTTTATTTTATTCTAATTTTTAATAAACCATTGTGATAATTTCGTATTTTTCGTTATCTTTTTCTCCTTCGGTTTCACTTCACTCGTTTGCAATTCATCGAACCCAAAAAGTTCGTTCATTTGCAAGTCCATCTCCTCTTCGATTCCAAATATATTTTTTGGGGCTTTTTTGGGAGTTGGCTCTTCCATCGCGGAATTGTCAATCTCATCTTCGTCATCATACGGTGTCAAAAATGGATTGTTATCCGGGGTCGCAACCTGATTCGCCCCCGCTGTTGCCAAATTGTCGGCAATCTCATTGTTTAAAGAATGAGTATCTTGCTTATTTGTATGGGCACGGACTTTCAAAAGATTCACGTTATATGTACGCTTAATTTCCAAGAGCTTTTTAATGAGATCTATATTGGGAACTGCTTTTCCATTATTCATGTAATTATCCTTCTCATAACGCTCTCCCGTTCCATGGAATATGTACATTGAATATTGGGAATCGGTTAAAATACAGATTCTCTTAGTGGCTAACTCAAGCGCATCAAGATAATCAATCGACTCTATAATGGCTGTCATTTCGGCTCTATTGTTTGTTATCTTTTGATTAAGGAGTGGCTTTGATATCTGGATATTCTTTGATGGAATATTGATGCCATAACCGCCTTTAGCGAGGTTGTTTTTGAGCCGAATACAACTACCATCTGTATAAATGAAGATTCTGTCAACGCCGTCTGTATCATTGTACAATTCGTCGTCAATCTTTTCGGCATTCTTTTTGTCTTCATTCTCTCTTCGGGTGACTATTTTTGGCTTCTTATTGAGGCCAAAGCCATTCTCTAGGAAGTTTTTCGCTTCTGCTTCATTGGTGAACTTTTTAAAAATTGCTCCATCGAAATTGGTAACGTGCTTTTTACAGGTATCCCATGAGGAATATATGCCGGGAACACGCCCTTTATGGACTACATAATAGACTTTCATTTTATTTGATAAATATATATATTTGATATATATTTATATTGGAAGTTGGATGAGTGATTTATTTAATCATTTTTTTATTTTTTTATAATTTAATTGGAAATACTTTTTTGTAGTCATCAGGTTTTAAACCATAATTTATTTTACCTGTTACTTTCAAAAAATGCATCAATCTACCTAAATCTCGGATTCTCCTGTCTTTTTCTATTTTGGTTTCTAATTGATTAGAGTCAAGTTCTGTTAATAAAACTAAATAAGAGATATAATCTTTATAATTTTTCATCATTTCATTAAACACATTATTTTTCATAATTTTATTATTTGTTCCATGTAATTTTTTACTGTATTCAGTCATTGATTTATCAAATTTAGTGCCCATCGAATCAGTTTTATTATTGAAATACTCATTTAATAATTTATCTTTTTCATTTTCTTTTAGTTTATTTGAGTTAATATTTTTCGAAAATGTTTTAATTTCATTGGTTATTTGGTTGATTTGTTCTTGGTTAATTTGTGGTGGAGTGGGTGTAGTTTTGGGATTGGGACGGTTTTTTAATAATGGATTTGTTACTAACGGTTTAACTTTTTGCGAAAGCTTATTTTTCTTCCTTTTTTCATTTTCTTCTTTTTTAATTTCATTTTGATAATATTTAATTAATCTTTTTAAATCTGATATTTTACTATTTTTATTAGTATTATTTATTGTTTTTATTTTTAATTCATTAATTTCTTTGGATAATTCATTTAATTTAGTTTTATTTTTTTTATGTGTTTCTATATTATTTCTTAATATATTAAATATTGTCTCTTTTTTTAATAAAGGATTATTACTTCGAATGACGGGTTTTCCATAAGTTGAATATTCATCATTTTCATTAAGGAGGGGTTTTTCAGAAGTTTTAATATTCGTTGATTCTGTTTGTGATGGATTATTTACCGCAATATCATTATTTTCACCATAAATTTTAGAAATATTTAGTGGAGGGGTTTCATTTGTATTTGTTGTTGTTGTATTTGTTGTTGTATTATTCATATTATTATTATGTAATGAAGATATACCAAAATTATTATAGTTATAATGATTTTTTAATATATGTTCAATCAATTCTATTTTATCTACATTGGTTGTATCATTATTTTTTTTATTTAAAATTTTTTGAATTTGTATAATTTTAGCATTTTTATTTTTTAAATCTTTTGTTTTTTCCTTTATATTTTTTATAATTTTATTAAAAATTTTTTTTTTTTGATTACTTTCTTTTGTTAATTCATTTATTTTACGTGTTTTCTCTTCTATCTCTTTCTGTTGTTTTTCACTTTCTTCTGCTAATTCAATCATAGATTTTTTTGAATTATTTACATTTTGTTGAAGTTTTTCTTTTAATTCTTTTAATAATTCTTCTTGTTCAGTTTTTTGTCTAATAAAATTTTCTTCTTGCATCTTTAGTTTCTCAACAATTTTTTTTAATTCTCTATTTTTATTTTGCAATTCTTCTTTAGTTTTTAAAATATTATTTTGTAAATTTTTTATTGTTTTATTATTGGTACTTTTATTATTCGACATTTTATTTAAATTCTTTTTTAATCCATTCAGCTCAGTAACTAAATTATTTTTCTCTTTAGTTACTATCTTTTTATTTTCTGTTAATCTTATCAACTCATTATTTTTAAACACTAAATTTTGTCGTAATTGATTAAGTTGATTTGACAAATTATTTTTTTTACCTTCTAATAATTGTATATAACTTGTTTTTTTATTCAAATTATCAGACAATTCTTGAATTCTTTTATTGTATTCAGTTTTCTCAATATTTTTATTTTTTAATTTATTTTTCAAGTTATTCATTTCACGTTCAATATTACTTTTCTCTTTTGTTAATTTATTGATTTCCGCATCTTTTTCACTTAATTGACCGCTTACCGATGTTAATTGATTTTTCAAGTTTTTTTGTTCTCTCATGTGGGTTTCTTTCAATTGTTCAAGTTGATTATGTAAATTTGATAAAGAATTTTCTTTATTTTTAATATTACTTTGAATACTTAATAATTCATTATTTTTTGATTGCAATTCTTGACTAACACTATTTAATTTAGTTTGTAATATTTGTTTTTCTTTGTTAGTGGAATTCTTGTTGCTTGATAATTGATTAAATTTAGTTTTAAGATTTTTATATTTTTTCGTTAATTCATTTTTTTCATTGGATATACTAATTTTTTCCTTTTCAAGTGATGATAAATTATTTTCTAAACTTTCAAATGATAATTGTAATGCAGATATTTCCGTGTTTTTTGCAGATAAATTAATTTGATGTGTTTCTTTTAAGTTTTTTAATACTTGTTGATGTTTGGTCTCAAGATTTCGCATTTCATTTTCTAAATTCGATATGTTACTTTCTTTATTTGTAATTTCATTTTGCACAGACTTCAATTCATTTTCTTTTTCATTCAATTGCATGGTAATATTTTGCAACTGAGATTTTAAATTTTCTTTTTCTTCGTTATTGGTTCTTTTATTTGATAATAATTGATTATAATTATTTTGAAGTTCATTATGTTTGACCGATAATTTATCCCTTTCAGTTTCGAGAGAAAAATATCTTTCTTGCAATTCATTCAACTCAGTTTCTTTGGCAGATAAATTATTTCCAATATTATTTATTTGAGTTTGCAACTCAGTTGACTCATTGACCAAAGATTTTATTTTAGCATTTTTCTGCTCAATTTCCTGTTGTAATTTATCCATTTTTATTTCATAATTATTTATTAAATCATTGATTCTTTTTTCTTTTTCATTTATTTCATTAAGTAACTTATTATATCCTTCATTTTTTTCATTTAATTCCTTATTTATTTTTTCCAATCTTTTATTTAAATTATTTTTTTCACCATTAGAAATTTTTATGTTTGATTTTAATTTTTTGGATACTGATTCATAAGTTTTCTTTAATTCATTAATATCTTCAACGGCAACTAATTGTTTGTTTATTTCTTCTTTTAATGTTATAATTTCTTGATTTAATTCTTCATTTGTTTTTTCTAAATTACTTATTTTTTTATTTTCATTAAAAATTATATTATCAAACCATGATTCTAAATTTGCTATGTATATATTTTGTTTATTAACAATATGTTCTAATTCATTCAATTCATTTTCTTTATTAACCAATTCTTCTTTAATTTCATATATTTCATTCTGTAATTTCGACTTATTATTATTCTTTTTTGTGTTTTCTTGAGACATCATATTTCTTTCACTTAGTTCTTTTTCTTTCTCAATTAATTTTTCCTGTATTTCTTTTAAAGAATCGACCGTAACAGACATTTTACTTAAACTATCAACCAATCCACGTCTAGCACTATATATTTTTCCCAATTTTTCCAAAAATTCATTTTGTTCCAATAATTCATTTTGATAAGAAACATTTGTTAATGATGATATGGTATTGCTATTTGTATTATCATTATAACAATAATTTTTATTTGGCGTAGAATTATTTATATCTTGTAGCAATATGTCATTTAAACTTTGATTTGATATTTTGTGTAATTTGATATAAGTATCCGCCCATGATTTAATATATTTTTTCATATCTTCATTATTGCATTGTATATGTGATAAGATAGTTTTCATTTTTTCATTTATTTCATCATCGTTTTTATCAAAATTAAAATAAGTAAATAAATTTTGTATAATATCAATTTTTACTTTATTTACCAATAAAAGACTTATCTTTTTATTATTATATGCAATCATTAAATTTGCTAATATATCTTCTAAAATGTCAAAATGAATCGGCTTTCTTTTGCATAAATCGTTAATTATGAATTTTAATCTTAATAATGAAATTGGACTATTTTTATTGTTAAATGTATTATTAAATATATTGGAAATTGAACTTTTATATTCTTCATTCGAAATTTTAATATTTTTTTTATTGAATATATAATTGTCAATCTTTCCTCTCAATTTTATGTTGTTACGAACAATTTTTTCTAATTGATTGTTTAATCCTATATTAATTAAATTTTGTGGAGAATATTTCTTTTTGTTTGAATTGCTTTTTTTAAATACTTTTTTCAAAGTATCCATTATATATTATATGACATTAAAAAATTAACATAAATTTTTTAATAAATAGTGCATTTAAAAATATTTGAATTTTAATTTTCTTTTATATTTAGACAAGCTTCTTTCTCTTTAATGATCTAAACAATTGAGATTTGGTCTTGGGAGTTCCATCGCGTCTTCTTAAACTAATCTTGTTCTTTCTGGCGATTCTTTCCAACTGAGATTTCTTGTACTTATCCATCTCCTTTTTGACGGGTCTCTTTGCGGTTTTCTTCTTAAGAACTCTCTTCTTTTTTCCGGTGGATGAAGATGATTTTCTCTTCATGGTTTTCTTGGATCTTTTGGCCTTTTTGCCTCCGTCTTGACGGTCGGTGTATGGCTTAGAAAGGTCGTCTGATAATGATGCATATTGTGAAATGAAATTAGATGACATATTATATTATATATTTAGATATATTTTTTGGTGGAAATCGATTAATTCAGTTTATTTCTTTTGTGATTTTTTTAGATAAAATGTTTTATTAAAAAATATAATGTCGTATTTGATTTAAATCAATTAGTTGTGACATATGTTTGATAATTATGAAATAGAATTATTTCAATTTAGTTTTTCTATGGGGTTAAGTTGTTTGTTTGTTGTAGTTATTTTGTTACCATTCTTTTTCTTGACAGTAGGGGTTTTCTTAAAGGATTATCTATTTTATACATTGGATTTCTTGTAAACATTTGATATTGTAAAGTTATTTTGTTTAGAATTGTTTTCTTCATTTGAAGAATAATTGTTTAATTCGTTATTTGTATTTTCTCTAGTTGGTATTCGGCCTGACATATTCTGCATTTCAATGTATTGTTTTTTTCCATTTGAAGAATAATTGTTTAATTCGTTATTTGTATTTTCTCTAGTTGGTATTCGGCCTGAAATATCCTGCATTTCGATGTATTGTTTTTCTCTATTTTCAGGAATTATTTCATTGTAATTCCCAAACATATTTTTGGATGAATATTTAGGTACTTTTGTTTTTTTTAAAGGAGACTGTGTATTGTTATTACTTTCTCGATTCCTTTTTTTATTTGAATTTTTATATGGTAAAAATATTATTTTATATTTATCAACATCATTATCAGCAATTTTATTTATTTTTATATATGATTCAAACCAATTTGCAATGTAAAATCGAATATCTGTATCTAAATCAGATATTGTCCTCATCAATTTTTTTATACAATTATTAAGAACTTCATTATTCTCATCATATTTGTAATGCAAAAATATATTTTTAACAATAAGCATAGAAAGATATATGCGATATACAGATCTTTTATAAGGGTATACGTTCAAAATTTCGTTTAGAACATCACACTTGATACTATTATATTTACAACAATCCGCAATAATACTTTCTAAATAAATTAATCTTAAAGCTTCACTTTCAAAAATTATATTATCAAAATCAATTTGATCTAAATATGAAGGTGGATTTTGTAATTTCTGTTCTTTAACTTTACTCAAGTTAAATTTCTTTTCGCCTTGTGTTTCGTACAATTCAATTATTTTCATTATATTTTTCATACCATTGGCCTTTTTTTTTAAATTTTCGATAGGTGTTTTTCCCATAGATCTATTTATCGTTCGACCAATCATACCTTTCGTTTGACCAAATGAACCTTTCATCTTATCAAATCCTTCTCTTGCCATTTGTCCAAACCGCTACTTAAAACCGTATAAAAGTGTATAAAATTATATAACCATAAACAA
>JACCDX010517141.1_pt1 | contig 10876 bp, 7 predicted proteins | sample 7449681 | NCBI WGS metagenome assembly JACCDX01 (sample SAMN15323450, study PRJNA562643) | freshwater metagenome | isolation source: river surface water | place: USA:Blue River Watershed | collected 2017-08-18
ACGGTCAGGCCGCCGGTGCCGTTCATGACGTCGGGGCCGACCAGCAGGGCGAGACCGGTGAAGCCCAGCGCGAGACCGATCCAGACGGGCAAAGTCGGGCGCGTGCCGCGTTGCTTCGTCGGGTCGGCGGTGTGGATCGCCCAGTCGAGAAGCACGACCGCGAACGGCCCCGCGGAGACCAGCAGCGTCGCGATGCCCGAGGGCACGTATTGCTCCGCCCAGCAGACGAGGCCGTTGCCGCCGAGCATGAGGAAGAGGCCGACGATGGCGTTGTCGCGCCATTGCTTCGCGGTCGGGCGGATCTTTTTCGTGAACCAGAGGAACGCGTAGAGCAGCACGCCGGCCACGGCGAAGCGCGTCGCGGCCATGAAGAACGGCGGGATGCTGTGCACGGCCACGCGGATCGCGAGGTAGGTCGAGCCCCAGACGAGGTAGACCGCGGCGAAGGCCGCGATGAGTTGGGCGCGCGTGGCGGGGTGAGCGGGGGACATGAGGACGGAAGACGGAGGACGGAAGGCGGAGCGGTGGTGCGGTGCGAAAAACGGGCGGGGGATTCGCTCGGCGCGGGGGCGCGGCGTTGGCCGCCGGTCGCAGAACGGCGCTACGGGAGTTGCTGTTTCACGAGGGTGCCGAGCGTCTTGAGCGCGGCGTCCATCTCGTCGGACCACGGCTGGCTGCAACTCATGCGGAGGCAGTTGCGGTAACGGTCCTTCACCGCGGAGAAGAGCGAGCCCGGGGCGGTGTTGATCTTGTGTTTCAGTGCGTCGCGGCGAAGGCGCAGCGTGTCGACCTTGGCGGGGAACTCGACCCAGATGTAGTTGCCGCCCTGCGGCCGGCTGTAGCGCGTGCCCTCGGGGAAGTGGCGCTGCATGCCTTGGAGGAACGAGTGCAGGTGCTCGCGGTAGGCGCGGCGCAGCGCGCGCAGGTGGTGGTCGTAGCCGCCATCGCGCAGGAACTCCGCGATCGTCTTCTGCAAGATGCGCGGCGTGCCCATGGTGTTGATGAACTTCAGACGGCGCACGCGCTCGAGGTAGCGGCCCGGCGCGGTCCAGCCGACGTGGAAGCCCGGCGCGAGCGTCTTGCCGAAGGACGAGCACAGCATCACGCGGCCGTCGCGGTCCCAGGCCTTGAGCGGTTTCGGGCGGACGTCGCCGAAGTGCGTGTCGCCGTAGATGTCGTCCTCGATGATCGGCAGGTCGTGGTGGGCGATGAGGTCGTAGAGCTGTTGTTTCTTCTCGTCCGGCATCAGCGAGCCGAGCGGGTTGTGGAAGTTGGGCATGAGCATCACGACCTTCACGTCGTTTTGCTTCAGCGCGTCACGCAGCGCGTCGAGGCACATGCCTTGGCGCGAGCAGGTCGGGATCTCGAGCGCGCGCAGGCCGAGGGCTTGGATGATTTCCAAGAAGCCGAAGTAGGCGGGCGTCTCGATCGCGACGGTGTCGCCGGACTTGGTTACGGCGCGTAGGCAGAGGTTGAGCGCTTCGGTGCCGCCGGAGGTGATGATGAGTTCCTCGTGGCCGAGCGGCACGCCGGCTTGCAGGTAACGGCGGGCGATCTCGCGCGTGAGCGGTTCGTAGCCCCAGTTCATGCCCGGGCGGCCGATGAGCGTTGGGTCGCGGCGCGCGACGCTGCCGAGCATGCGCGCGAGTTTCTTGGTCGGGAACAGCGAGTGGTGCGGGCAGGCGCTGCCGAACGGCACGTAGTCGGCGTTGAGCGCGATCTCCATGACTTCGGCGGTGAGGTCGTTCACGCCGACGAAGGCCGGTTTGCACATCGGCTTGGCCATGCGCGGCTCGGGCGCGGCGACGAGCGCGCGCGGGCGGACGTAGTAGCCGGACTGCGGGCGCGCCTCGAGGTAGCCGCGATTTTCGAGGACGGTGTAGGCCTGGAGGACGGTGGCGATGGAGACGTCGCGCTGACGCGACATCACGCGCACGGACGGCACGCGGTGACCGGGGCGCAGCGTGCCTTGCTCGATGAGGGTCTGGAGCGAATCAGCGAGCTCCGCGTAGAGCGGGCGCGCGGCGGCCTTCGCGGGCGAAAGCGGCTTCGGGGCAACGACGGTCTGGATCATGGCGTGGAGGGCGACGGGCGCGGAGAGTAGGCGAAAGCCGGCGCGCGCGGTAGCGGCAGGCCGGGAAAATTGAGCCCAGCACAGTTTCTCCGAATGTGTTCTGTGACCATCACAAAGGTTGACGGCCGCGGGGGCCGTTGGCCCACCGGCGTGTCCCCGAGCATGCCGTCGGTGAGGTCCGCCCGGTGCTCGGTATGCAGTCCATGCCGTCCGCACTGGTCACGCGGGCGGTGTCGGTTGCGGCATGGTCGCGGACTTCTTTACGTATTACGTAAGAAAGTCCGCGAGCGATGGGCGCCTTCCGAGCGAAGAAGCTATTTTACGTATTACGTAAGAATGCGGGGCGACACGGCGGGTGCGGAGTGGCGCGGCGGGGAGCGTGGTCGTGGCGAGGTGCGGTGCCGCTGCGGCTGCGGCCCGACGCGGCGGCGCGCGGCAACAAAAAGGCCGGGCGCGAGGGCCCGGCCGGAGTTTCTCGGAGTGCGGTCGCGCGCGGGGCGCGAGCGGACTTAGAAGCCGCCCTTGAAGGCGATCGACACGAAGGTGCCGGCGTCGCCGTCGAGGCGGTAGTTCTTGTCGAAGTAGTCGATCTTGCGGTCGGTGACGGCACCGACGTCGACGCTCAGCTTGCTGCGCTCGGAGAAGGCGTAGTCGACGCCGACGCCGACGCGGACTTCGCGGAAGTCGACGAACGTGTTCGCGAGGCGCGGGATGCCGGTGGCGGGGACGCCGAGGTTCTGGCTCAGGCGGAAGCTGCCGCCGGAGAAGGACGCGCCGGTGTTGAACGACAGGCGGTCGGAGAACTTCCAGGTGAAGCCGCTGCGCGGGAAGCCGAGGTTGAAGGTCCAGTCCGGGGCGAACTTCCAGCGCACGCCGACAATCGGCAGCACGGGGTTGTCGGAGAAGCCATTCACGTTGAGGCCGAAGCTCCACATCAGGTCCTTCGACTGGGCGAAGGTCGCCATGGCGAGGAACGGGGCGTTGAGGGACTTGGAGTTCAGGCCGGAGTCGAGGTCGCCGTAGAAGCCCGGACGCAGGTAAACGGCGGCGCCCCACTGGGCGTTGATCCGGTGCTGCACGCCGAGGTTGAGCGAGAACTCGGTGAGGTCTTTCGGCAGCGGCAGGCCGAAGCTGGACTTGAAGTCGTAGGTCTCGAACGCGACGCCGTAGGCGAGCACGGTCTGTTCGCTCCACGGGTGGCGACCGGAAGCGCTGAAGCCGTATTGCTCGACGGACAACTGGCCGAGGACGGTCGAGCCGCGGGCGATGTCCTCATTGGAGGAGCTCGAATAAGAAAGATCGAACGACGCGAGCAGGTCCGGGCGCATCGTCGCGGACGGCTGGGCGAACGCGGCGGGCGCGAGGGCGGCGAGGGCGGCGAGGCAAAGAAGGGTGCGGAGTTTCATGATGAGTGCGTTACGGGCAACCAAGGCGCGCGGACGCGCAACTGCGAAATCGCGAGGTGGAAACGCGCCGGCGCGGTTCCAGTGCGCGGCGGGTCACCGGGTCAGAGCGCGATTTCGCCCCGCAGGTAGAGCACCGCGTGACCCGCGAGGCGCACGCGGTCGCCGGCGAGGGTGCAGAGCAGTTCGCCACCGCGGGTGGAAACCTGCCGCGCGGAGAGTTCGGTGCGGCCGAGTCGACCGGCCCAGAACGGCGTCAAAGCGCAGTGGGCCGAGCCGGTCACCGGATCCTCCGGCACGCCGGCGCCGGGCGCGAAGAAGCGGGAGACGAAGTCGCAGCCGTCGCCCGCATCCGCGACGGCGGTGGCCGTCACGCGCGCATCGCCGAGCGCGGCGAGGCGGGCGAAATCCGGCTGCAGCGCGCGCACGTCCGCGGCGCGGGCGTAGTGCGCGACGTAACGCGGGTGAGTGGTTTCCTTGAACAACGCCTGCGGCGCGACGTTGAGGCTGGCGAGGATCTCGGCCGGTGCGTCGACGCAGGGCGCGACGGGGCGGGTAGGGAAGTCGAGTTCGAGACGTCCGTCCGCGCGGCGCGTGACGTGGAGCGGGCCGCTGCGCGAGTCAAAGGTGATGCGTTCGCCCGCTTGGCCGAGTTCGCGGAAGATGACGTGCGCCGTGGCCAGCGTGGCGTGGCCGCAGAGGTCGACTTCGACGGCGGGCGTGAACCAGCGGAGATGAAAGCGATCCGCGCCGGTGCGGACGAAGAAGGCGGTTTCCGAAAGGCCGTTCTCAAAGGCGATGCGGCGCATCTGCTCGTCGGGCAGCCACGCGTCCAGCGGCACGACCGCGGCCGGGTTGCCGGCGAAGAGCGTGGAGGTGAAGGCGTCGACCCAGAAGAGCTTCATGGAGAGTTCGATTTTCGATTTCGGTTCAGGACGCGAGCGGCAACGCGCTGTGCCGTGGGTTCGGCGCGGTCAGTGCGCCGGCGCGGCGAACCGCTCACGCGTAGCGGGCGAGCGCCTCGCCGGTGAGGCGGCAGATCTGCCATGCCGTCATGCGGCGCGCGCCGAGCGATTCATAGAAGTCGATGGCGGGCTGGTTCCAGTCGAGGACGCTCCACTCCATGCGGCCGCAGCCGCGGGCGTTGGCGATCTTCGCGAGGTGGAGCAGCAGGGCTTTGCCGAAACCGCGGCCGCGGAATTCCGGGCGGACGAAGAGATCCTCGAGGTAGAGTCCGGGGGCGGCGAGAAAGGTGGAGTAGTTGAAGAAATACAGCGCGAAGCCCGCGGGAGCGCCGTCGGCGAAGGCCAGGACGCAGTGCGCGGCCGGCGCGGAGCCGTCCGTCGGGAAGAGCGTGGCGGCGAGCTTGGCCTCGGTGGCGACGACATCGCCGCTGAGCTTCTCGTAGTCGGCGAGGGCGCGGATAAAATCGAGGATGAGCGGGACGTCGGCGCGGGTGGCGGCGCGGAGAGTCGGAGTCATGGCGCGAGCTAGGCAAAGCGGTGCGCGGCGCGCGAGCGAAACGACGAGGATTGTGGCTCGACAAGAATCCGGCGCGGTCGGTTGGATGACGCGAATGGATCGCGGGCGCCCGGTTCACCCTTCCCCGGCGTCGTGGCTGCGCATGGCAGCCGCGTGGCTTTTTTGCGCCCTCACGGCGGTCGCCGCCGCGGCGCCGGCGCCGCGCGTGGTGCTGCAGTTTTCCTACCGCCATCAATTCGAGTTCGCCGGTTACTACGCGGCGCAATTCAAGGGCTACTTCGCCGAGGAGGGACTCGAGGTCGAGTTGCGCGAGGGCGGCTTCGCCCGGCGGCCCGGGGCGGAGATCATCGCGGGGCGCGCGCAGTATGGCACGGGCTCGGCGACTTACCTGCTCGACCGGTTGAACGGCGCGCCGTTGGTGTTGGTGACGACGGTGTTCCAGCACTCATTGTTGGCGCTGATGGTGCCGGCGCAGAGCGACATCCGCTCGCCGGAGGATCTGCGCGGCAAACGTGTGGCGACCTCGGGGCGGCATCCGGAGATTGCCGCGATGTTCGCGGCGGAAGGCGTGCCGCCGGATGGTTTCACCCGCGTCGACGACCAGTGGGAGGTGAACGAGATCGTGACCGGCGAAGCGGAGGCGCAGACGGTGTTCATCACCGACGTGCCGTTCGACCTGCAGCAGACTGGTTTCGCGGTGCGCTTGATCCGGCCGCAGGATTACGGCGTGGATTTTTACGGCGACTCGCTCTTCACGTCGGAGCAGGAAGCGCGGGAGAATCCGGAGCGGCTGGCCGCGATGCGGCGCGCGGTGCTGCGTGGTTGGGAGTATGCCCTCGAGCACCCGGAGGAAGTCATCGCCTACATCGTCCGCACGTATCCGCAGCGACCCGCGAAGGTCACGCCGGAGCGGTTGCGCTATGAAGCGCGCTTGGTCACGCGGCAGATCAACGCGGATGTGCTCGACCTCGGCCACGTCAACCCGCAGCGCTGGCGGCGGACCGCCGAGACGTTCGTGCAGCTCGGGCTGGCGCCGGACCTGCGTCGGCTCGAGGGCTTCATCGCCAAGGCCCCGGAGCGCGCCGGCATCGAAGTGCCGCGGTGGGTGCTGGGGACGGCCGCCGGCGTGCTCGGGCTGGCGTTGCTGGCGTTGCTGGCGAATTGGCGGCTGCAACGGTTGGTCGACCGCCGCACCCGCGAGCTGCAGGAGGCCGAGCGCAAACAGCGGGAGATCTTCGATCTCGCGCCGATGCCGATCGTCGTCGAGGACGTGGCGAAGATCGCGGCGCGGCTTGACGCGTTGCGCGCCGCGGGCGTGACGGATCTCCGGGCGCACCTGGGTGCGCATCCGGCGCTGGTCGGGGAACTGCTCCGGCTGAAACGCGTCGTGCAGGCGAATCGCTGCGCGCTCGAAGTCGCGGGCTTCGCGAGCGTGGCGGAGATGGAGCAACGCCTCACGGAGATCATGACGCCGCAGGCGCTGATCGGATTCGAGGAGGAGCTGCTGGCGATCTGGGAAGGGCGCGAGACGCTGGTGGTGGAGAAATTCTACCGCACGGCGCAGGGGCGCACGGCGCACCTGTTGCTCAATTGGTCGGCCAACCGGGTCGGCGGCCGCCTCGACTACACGCGGGTGCGGCTGGTGTTCACGGACATCACGTCGATCCGGCTCGCCGAGCGCGCGTTGCAGGAGAGCGAGGAGCGTTACCGCAGCCTGTTCGAGTCGACGCCGAACCCGATGTATATCTTCGACGCGGAGACGCTGCGCTTCGTGATGGTCAACGATGCGGCGGTGGCGCGCTACGGCTACTCCCGGGAGGAATTTGCCACGATGACGGTGCTGGAGCTGCGGCCCGCGGATGAAGTGGCCCGGCTGCGGCAGGCGATGGATGATTTTCGCGCCAATCCCGCGCCGGCGCGGGGCGCGCACGCGGCCGGGTTGTGGCGCCACAAGTGCAAGGACGGCACGGTGCTGATCGTCGAGGTCTACACGCACACGGTGCCGCTGAACGGGCGCACGGCGGTCTTGGCCCTGCCGTTCGACCTCACGGCCAAACTCGCCACCGAGCGCGCGCTGCGCGACAGCGAGGCGCGTTATCGCGAGTTGTTCGAGAACGCGGTCGGCGGCGTCTATCGCGCGACGCCGGAGGGGCGGTTCATCTCGGTCAATCCCGCGATGGCGCGGCTCTACGGTTTCGAGCGGCCGGAGGAGATGCTCGAATGGAACGAGCGGGAGAACCGCGGCATCGCCTACGCGCACGAGGAGGAGCACCGGCGGTTCGTCGAGCTCATCGAGCGCCACGGCAAAGTCGAAAACTTCGAGTCACGCATCAAAGACCGGCACGGCACGACGCTGTGGGTCGCGGAGACGTCGCGGGCGGTGCGCGATGAGGACGGACGACTGCTCTACTACGAGGGCTTCGTCACGGACATCACCGCGCGGCGGCAGCTCGAGGCCGAGCGGATGCGCGGCTCGAAACTCGAGGCCATCGGCCTGCTCGCGGGCGGCATCGCCCATGACTTCAACAACATCCTGACCGTCGTGCTCGGCAACGTCTCGCTGGCGGAGCAGGCGCTTCCGGCCGGCAGCGCGGACCGCCGGTTGCTCGAGGACGCCAAGCGCGCCACGCTGCGCGCGCGCGACCTGACGCAGCAGTTGCTCACGTTCGCCAAGGGCGGCGAGCCCGTGCGGGCCGCGATCGCGTTGCCGGAGCTGCTGCGCGAGGCGGCGGAGTTCGGCATGCACGGCTCGAGCTCGCGCCTCGAACTCGACCTCGACGATGACCTCTGGCCCGCGAACGCCGACAAGGGCCAGCTCGCGCAGGTGGTGCAGAATCTCGTCATCAACGCCGTGCAGGCCATGCCCAGCGGCGGCATCGTGCGCATCGCCGCCGGCAACGCCGCCGTGCCGGCCAACGCCGTGGGCAAACTCGCGGCGGGCGACTACGTGAAGATCGCGGTCACGGATACGGGCAGCGGCATCGCGCCCGAGTTCATCGGCAAGATCTTCGATCCCTATTTCACGACGAAGCCGCACGGCACCGGGCTCGGGCTGGCGACGGTTTATTCGATCGTCCGCAAACATCAGGGGCACATCGAGGTGGAATCGCACGTGGGTGTGGGCACGACGTTTCGCGTCTGGCTGCCGGCGGCCCAGCATGCCGAGCAAACGGTGGTGCCGGAGCGTGCGCCGGCGCCGCGCCTGCGCGCGCGGGTCTTGTTCATGGACGACGAGGAGCCGATCCGGCGCATGGCGGAGCTGTTCATCACCCGCATGGGCGCGGATTTTCACGGTGTGCCCGATGGGGCCCGGGTGGTCGCGGACTACGACGCGGCGCGGCGCGCCGGCCAGCCGTTCGACGTCGTGGTGATGGATCTCACCGTGCCCGGCGGCATGGGCGGGCGCGAGGCGATGGAGCGTCTGCGGGCGCTCGATCCGGACGTGCGTGCCGTGGTCTCGAGCGGCTACTCGCGCGACCCCGTGCTGGCGAACTTCCGGGAGCACGGCTTCCAGGCCGTGTTGCCGAAGCCCTACAGTTTGGAGCAGTTGCGCAAAGTGCTGAGCGACGTGATCGGACCGGGGTCGCGCGCGCCGTTTTAAGGTTTTTTGCGGGAGCAAACCGGCGGCCGCCGTGTCACGGTGGGGAGACTCAACCCATCCCACGATGAACACACATTCGTTTCTCTCCCGGGCGGCGCGCTGGCGTCGTCTTGCCGTCGCCTTGGTCCTCGGTTCGGCGTTGGCGCTCACGTTCACGGGCTGCATCGCGGTCGCCGCGGGGGCGGCCGGGGCGGGCGTCGCGTGGGTGCGCGGCGCGTTGGAAGTCACGGTCGACGCCAATCTCGACCGCACCTACGCGGCGGCGCAGAGCGCGGTGCGGTCGTTGGAGTTCGCCCCGATCAGCGAGAAGAAGAGCGGGGTCGACGCCTCCGTCCTCGCCCGCACGGCCCTCGATAAGCGCGTCGAAATCGTCCTGAAGCGCACCGGTGACAAGTCCACGCACGTGTCGATCCGCGTCGGCGTCTTCGGTGACGAGGCGATGTCGGTGAGCATCCTGGAACGCCTCAAGCGCGAGCTCTGAGCGGGCCTGGGGGAAGTTTGCGGGGTTGCAAACCCGGCGGGCCGTCGCGATAAGCGGGCCCTCATTCATGCTCCGTAAGCTAATTTCGAAGATCAAACAGACCCTGAAGGGCGGCTCCAAAGCCACCGACGCCAAGCCCGCGCACGGGCACCGTGCCGCCAAGGGCGGCCAACCGCGGGGCGAGAAGAAGCCCCATTCCCACGGCGGCGGCCACGGGCATTCGCACGGCGGCAGCCACGGCGCCAAGCCGCACGGCCGCGGCCCGAGCCACGGTGGCCAAGGCGGCCGCCACGAGCGCGCTGAGCCGCGCCACGAGTCGCGTCATGACTCGCGCCACGATTCCCGTTCCTCCGGCCCGGCGCCGCGTCCAGCCCGTCATGACGAGCCGGCCAAGCCGTTGCCCGAAGTGCCGAAGCTCGACACCGCCTTCACTGCGCTCGGCCTGAACGACCGCATCGCCTACGCCGTGCAGCAGATGGGTTACGAGAACCCGACGCCCATCCAAGCCCAGGCCATTCCGCAGGTGCTCGCTGGCAAGGACGTCATCGGCTCCGCGCAAACCGGCACGGGCAAGACCGCGGCCTTCGCGCTCCCGATCCTCCACCGCCTCGGCCAGCGCGGAAAGCTCCGCTGCCTCATCCTCGAGCCCACGCGCGAACTCGCCGTGCAGGTCGAGGAGGCCTTCAAGAATTTCTCCAAGTTCACCGACCTCCGCGTCACCGTCGTCTACGGCGGCGTCGGCTACGGCAAGCAACGCGAAGACCTCGCGCGCGGCATCGATGTCCTCGCCGCCACGCCCGGCCGCCTCCTCGACTACATGGAGCAGGGCGAGATCAGCCTCGCCGATGTCGACGTGCTCGTGCTCGACGAGGTCGACCGCATGCTCGACATGGGCTTCCTCCCCGACGTGAAGCGCATCGTCGCCAAGGTCCCGAAGGACCGCCAGACGCTGTTCTTCACCGCCACGCTGCCGCCCGAGATCGAGCAACTCGCCGCTTGGGCGCTGCGCGATCCGTTCAAGATCTCCGTCAGCCGCGAACGCTCGACCGCCGAGACCATCACGCACGCCTTCTACCCGGTCGTGCAGGCGCAGAAGTTCGAGCTGCTCGCGCACCTGCTCGAGCAGACGCAGTATCACTCGGTCATCATCTTCTCGCGCACGAAGAGCGGCGCCGACTACGTCGCCAATCGCCTCAAGCACGCCGGCCACACCTGCGCCGTGATGCACGCCGACCGCTCGCAACAGGAGCGCATGGACGCGTTGAAGGGCTTCAAGTCCGGCAAATACGAAGTGCTCGTCGCGACGGACCTCGTCGCGCGCGGCCTCGACATCGCCGACGTGTCGCACGTCATCAACTTCGACGTCCCGGAGAATCCCGAGGACTACGTCCACCGCATCGGCCGCACCGGCCGCGCGCAGAAGACCGGCGACGCGTTTACGCTCGTCACCGAGGAAACCTGGCGCGACGCGCGCAGCATCGAGCGCTTCATCGGCCAGAGCATCGAGTGGAAGAAGGTCGAGGGCTTCAACTACACCTACTCGGGCATCTTCGACGGCGGCGGCATGCCGCAAGCGGCGCCCGAGAAGCCGAAGAGCCGCCTCATGCGCGGCGCGCGCCGCTGAAGAGCGCGCGAAGAAAACTGACAACTCCCGACGGCAGCCACGCGGCTGCCGTTTTTTCTGGCGGACGCGGATGAGGCGGCGGGCGCGAGGCCGCGCGCGACACCCCCCGGCGCTGCGCGCCACCCCTCTCAAGAGGGGATCTCTTGCTACTCGGATTGGGTCCCCTCTGAAGAGGGGTGCCCGGAGGGCGGGGTGTGTCGGGGCCGCGGCC
>JACCDX011142416.1_pt1 | contig 10875 bp, 10 predicted proteins | sample 7449681 | NCBI WGS metagenome assembly JACCDX01 (sample SAMN15323450, study PRJNA562643) | freshwater metagenome | isolation source: river surface water | place: USA:Blue River Watershed | collected 2017-08-18
GCCGACTCGGTCGCCAAATTGACGGTGGCCAACCGAACACCTGGCACTTTGAGCAAGGCTTTTTCAACGCGCGCGACACACGAGGCGCAGGTCATGCCGCCGACGCCGATGTCGAAGATGTGCGCTTGGTTCTTGATTTGTGTCATGGCGTCGCCAGTGATTTCAACTATGCTTCGATCAGCTTTTTCAGAAACTGTTCAAAGGGGCCATCATGAACCAAATTTTCACTGTTGAAGGCATGACCTGCGGCCATTGTGAAAAAGCAGTGACTCAAGCGTTGAAGAAATTGGACGCGCAAGCCACGGTACAGATCGATCGCGCCCACAACCAGGTTCAAGTCGATTCGACGCAGCCGCGCGATGCTTTGGCGAAAGCCATTGCAGATGAAGGTTATCGCGTGAGCCTCTGATTTTTTCTGGCCTTAAGTCGATCAGGGCGCTGCATTGTCCGCACCATTTTTTTGGTGTTTCGTTCATGCAACTTTACAAAACACTGCACACGCGGCACACAACCGATACATGCTGAGCAGACACTGTCTTCATCCCAACACTGAAAGGATGAACTTTATGAAACCGATGTCCCGTTCCTTGATGGCTGCCAGCTTATTGGTCAGCTTGTCTGGCCTCTGCTTGGCTCAAACGGCACCCGAAAACAAAGGCCACGCGCCTCGCACGGACCGCATCGAAAAAGTGCACGCCAAAATGGGCGAGCATCACGCCAAGCATCTGGCCGAGTTGAAAGGCAAACTCAAACTCGAGGCCTCGCAAGATGCCGCCTGGGCCGCGTTTGAGCAAAGCATGCAAATGGCTTCTCCACCGGTGACACACCCTGATCGAGCCACTTTGGAAAAGATGACCACGCCTGAGCGGCTGGACCAGATGGAAGCCCACAAAGCCCAGCGCGATGCGCAGATGAAAAAACACGCCGACGCGACCAAAACTTTTTACGCCGCTCTGAACAGCACCCAAAAGAAGGTTTTTGATACCGAAACCGCACGCGCCATGTCCAGCATGATGAGAGGCAATGGCCACGGAAGGCATCAGGGTCACAACCAACACGGTCACCACTGATGTCGTTCACTTGATCGCCTCTTTTGGGGTTCTGGGCCGCAACATTGCGGCCTTTTTTTGTGCACCAAAAAATTGATGCACATCAAGGCTTCGGTTAGGGCTGTTGGTTAAGCTTTGTTCATGCCACAAACGCCTCCTGCCAAGGCCAGCCAATCACGTGCTGGTGTTTATTTGCCGCCCATTCGGCCCATCTTGTTGGACCAACCCATGCACTGGTTGGTCTTGGGTTTCAAAGACATGGCACGCGCTCCTTTGCTGAGCCTTCTGCACGGCGTGGTGTTGGCTGTCATCGGAGGATTGATCGCGTTGTTGGCCTACGACCAGTTTTGGTTGTTGGTGGGCTATTTGTCGGCATTTGTGGTAGTGGCACCTGTTTTGGCCACCAGTTTGTACGCCATGAGCCGGGCCATGGAACGGGGTGAAGTGGTCAATTTTGAGTTGTTGGTCCAAACATGGACGCATTGGCAATTACGTTTGCGCCATCAGCCCGACAGTTATTGGTGTTTGATTCGATTTGGCTTGTTGTTGGGCCTGGCTGCACTCGGTTGGGTGCTCACCTCTTCGGCGCTCATCACCTTGTTGGCCCCTGTCCCCATTCACACCCCTGTGGATTTCATCAAGCATGTCATGTTGGCCAAAGACAGCCACTTGTTTGAGCTTTGGGTGGGCCTTGGCGGGATGTTGGCTGTGCCTGTGTTTGCCTCCACTGTGGTGTCGATGCCTTTGTTGCTCGATCGCCGTGTGACGGTGCTGCAAGCGGTTTTGACGAGTTGGAAAAGCGTCATGACCCACCCATTTCAGATGACGTTTTGGGCTTTTTTAATCATCGGTTTCAGCTTGTTGGGTATTTTTTCGCTTTTACTGGGCTTGATTCTGATCATTCCAATGCTGGGTCATGGCAGTTGGCATGCCTACCGCGATCTGGTGGATGTTTCACATTTAGAAGAACGCATCACAGCACAAGGTGAGGCGTGATGTGGGCTTTTACTGAAGAACAATTCGCTTGGTTTGGTTTGACAATCGGTGTGGGCGCTTTCATGCTCTACATGCTTTTCATCATTGGCCAATTGGCATGGGAATCTAAAGCCGGAAAATTTGGCACCTTTGTTATTTTTTTGGGCTTGGCGTTTGGCATGTTGGGTTTTGTGGCCAAAGGCATCATCCAATGGCTCATCGACCGTTGACGCTCCAGTTTGTATAAGTCTGTGGATAAAAATCGAACAAGACCCTGGTTATCCACAGCTTGGTCTCGACCAGCAAAGTTGTTCATTTTGGCGTGACACCCAAAAAGCATCACCACACACACGATCACCCATAGTTCAAGTTGTTGTCAACATTCAATAAATCATGCTTGTCCACACATTCGTGCGTTGCTTATCTACTAATCCTATTTAAAGATATAAATCTATAGAGAAAGATCAAAGAACAACGCCACTGTTAAGATTTGGCTCTTTCTTCCCCCTGATGGCACCATGGCGATCGTCTCAGAATCTCCTCAATCCCACTGTTATGACATCAAAAGCGCAGATTTGTCACTGCTGGCCTTGGTGCTCAAAACGACGGATATTCAGGCCATTTCTCAGGCCTTGGAGCAGCAACTGGCCGAGAGCCCTGGTTTTTTTGAGCAAGATCCCGTCATCATTGATGTCAGTTGGCTCACGGCAGACAACGATGCCGTCACACTAAACCTTGAATCGTTGTTGCCCTTATTGCGCCAACATGGTTTATTGCCTTTGGCCATCAAAGGTGCTCAAAGCGCTTTGCTGAACCATGCCAAGGGGTTGGGCTTGGTGGACGCCAGTGATGCCCGCATTCGGCGTTCTGTGCCCTTGGCTGAACCTGTTCAAACACAATCAAGACCCGCATCACCCGAACCAGCACCCGTGACACCCCCCGTGCTCGCGCCACAAGGTCCGATGGTGGTGGACAAACCCTTGCGTTCAGGCCAGCAGGTGTATGCCAAAGGCCGCGACCTGATTGTGCTGGCCATGGTGAATGCAGGTGCTGAAGTCATTGCCGATGGCAACATTCATATTTATGCCAGTCTTCGGGGTAAAGCCATAGCGGGTGCGCGTGGCAATATGCAGGCGCGCATTTTTGCGCAGGTGATGGAGCCTGAATTGATTTCTATCGCTGGCATCTATCGAACCAGCGAAAATGCTTTGCCCAAAGAGGTCTTGGGGCAAGCGGCTCAAGTCTGTTTGCAATCAGGCCCTGAAGGCGACAAATTGTTGGTCTTGCCTCTGAAGTCCTGAAACATTGAATTTGTATTGATCTCCTGTCTTAGAAAGAAAATCTCATGGCAAAAATTGTCGTCGTGACTTCCGGTAAAGGTGGTGTGGGTAAAACCACCACCAGTGCCAGTTTCGCTACTGGTTTGGCTCTCAAGGGCTTCAAGACAGCCGTCATCGACTTTGATGTTGGCTTGCGAAACCTCGACTTGATCATGGGTTGCGAGCGCCGTGTGGTGTATGACCTGATCAACGTGATTCAGGGTGAAGCCAATTTGCACCAAGCACTGATCAAAGACAAACAGTGTGCCAATTTGTTTGTGCTGGCAGCATCTCAAACTCGTGACAAAGATGCTTTGACCCAAGACGGTGTTGAAAAGGTCTTGAACGACCTGAATGACATTGGCTTTGATTACATTGTTTGTGACTCGCCCGCCGGTATTGAAACGGGTGCATTGATGGCGATGCACTTTGCCGATGAAGCCTTGGTCGTGACCAACCCCGAAGTGTCATCTGTGCGTGACTCGGACCGCATTTTGGGCATGCTGGGCAGCAAGACCAAACGGGCCATTGAAGGACTCGAGCCCATCAAAGAACACCTCTTGATCACCCGCTACAACCCCAACCGGGTGGAAGACGGACAAATGTTGTCGCTGCAAGACATTCAAGACATCTTGCGCATCAAATTGTTGGGCGTGATTCCTGAAAGCGACAACGTATTGCAAGCATCCAACCAAGGTACGCCCGCGATTCACATGGCAGAAAGCGATGTGTCTGAGGCCTACAAAGATGTGATTGACCGCTTCTTGGGAGAAGACAAACCCATGCGCTTTACTGAAGCCGTGAAACCGGGTTTTTTCAAACGCATCTTCGGAGGCAAGTGAACCATGTCGTTTCTGTCTTTCCTCTTGGGCGAAAAGAAGAAAACTGCGAGCGTTGCCAAAGAACGTCTGCAAATTATTTTGGCGCACGAGCGCAGTGGTCGCAACGCGGCTGAGCCTGATTACCTGCCCGATTTGCAACGCGAATTGGTTGCTGTCATCAGCAAATACATCAAGATCAATCCCGAAGACATCAAGGTCAACTTGGAGCGCCAGGACAACCTTGAAGTGTTGGAAGTGAAGATCGAGTTGCCCGACGCACGATAAAAGGGGTGGGTGCTTGAACCCACCTGTGCACACGGCCATGACCCATTGGCCTGCATGTTCAGAATACCAGTATGGCCAGCATGACCCGCATCACCGGCATGAACCGCATGGGCCGGGTCATGTCATTCCCCCATCACCCGTTTTGTAAGCTTTTCCAAAGCGCACGCGCGGCTTGAATGTTGCGTTCTTTGACGTGGCCAAAACCTTTGATATTTTCAGGCACTTGGGCGACGCGCAAAGCATGGGCGTGGGTGTCGTTGTTCAAGTTGTCGATGCCATCTTCGATGTGTTGCATGTATTCATCGATCAGTGCCCGCTCGGTGCGGCGCTCTTCGGTCCGGCCTAATAAATCCAAGGCCGTGCCACGCAGACCTTTCATGCGTGCCAACAGTTTGAAGACCAGCATCATCGATGGCCCAAACTTTTGTTTGATGCCTTCGCCTTTGGCGTTGCGTTTGGCTAGCAGCGGCGGGGCCAAGTGGTAGTGCACCTTGAAGTCGCCTTCAAAGCTGTTTTGGATGCGCGATAAAAAATCTGTTTGCGTGTGCAACCGCGCCACTTCGTACTCGTCTTTGTAGGCCATCAACTTGTACAACTGGCGTGCCACGGTTTCGCTGAGCACGGTCTTGCCCAATGGGGCTTCGGCTTGCTGAACACGCTGCACAAAGGCCTGATAGCGTGCGGCGTAGGCCGCATTTTGGTAGTCGGTGAGGCGGCGAACGCGGTCGTTGATGAGGTCCTCCAGCGTGTCGCGCTTTTTGAACTGGATTACTTGCGCCGGTTGCAAGCGTTGCATCAACACGCTCAGCTGATGGGCCGCATGGCGGCCCCACTCAAAAGCCGCCAAGTTGTTGCTCACCTGCACATCGTTGAGTTCAATGGCCCGAACCAACGATTCGCGGCGCAGCGGCACCCAGCCTTTTTGCCAAGCAAAGCCCAAGATCATGGGGTTCACATAAATCGTGTCACCCATGAGTTGTTTGGCCAAGGTGTCGGCATCAAAACTGCTGATGCCTTGCATCCCCACTTGTTCTGTGATGGCGGCCACACAGGCTTCGGCCGGGTTTTGCCAGTTGCCGTTTTTCACAAAGGCAGCGGTGGGCGTGCTGTTGCTGTTGAGGGCCACATGGGTGCGGCCTTGGCGCATGCGCAGGGTGGTTTCTTTGGAGGCACTCACGATCGGGTCGCAGCCGATGATCAGGTCTGCAGCGGCCATGCTCACACGGGTGGTGCGAATCTCATCTTGCCGATTGGCCACCAACACATGGCTCCACGTGGCGCCGCCCTTTTGCGCCAAACCCGCAGAGTCTTGGGTGACGATGCCTTTGCCTTCCATGTGCGCGGCCATGCCCAGCAGTTGGCCGATGGTGATGACACCGGTGCCGCCCACACCCGCCACCACCATGCCCCAAGGTTGTTGCAGCGTCGGCAACTCGGGTTCGGGCAACAAGCCCAGGTCGGCCAGGTTCATTGCGGCTTTGCCAGCGCCAGAGGCGTTGGTTTTTTTCTTGAAGGTGCCACCCTCAACGGTGACAAAGCTGGGGCAAAAGCCTTTCAAGCAGCTGGTGTCTTTGTTGCAGGTGCTTTGGTTGATGGTGCGCTTGCGGCCCAACGGTGTTTCCAGGGGCTCCACCGACAAGCAGTTCGATTGCACGCCACAGTCGCCACAGCCCTCGCACACCTCTTCATTGATCATCACGCGCACGGCGGGGTCCACCATCGTGCCGCGTTTGCGGCGACGGCGTTTTTCGGTTGCACAGGTTTGGTCATAAATGATGACCGTGGTGCCCTTGATCTCTCGCATCTCGCGTTGAATCTGATCCAACACATCGCGGTGGAAAACACGCACGCCTTCGGTCAAGGCCACGCCTTGGTATTTTTCGGGTTCGTCGGTCACCACCACAATGCGCTGCGCGCCTTCGGCCCGCATGCTCATGGCGATTTGCAGCACGCTGTGACCCTCGGGCCGCTCGCCCACTTGTTGGCCGCCGGTCATGGCTACCGCGTCGTTGTACAAAACTTTGTAGGTGATGTTCACGCCAGCGGCAATGCTTTGGCGAATGGCCAAAATGCCGCTGTGAAAATAAGTGCCATCGCCCAAGTTGGCAAAAACATGGTTTTCGTTGCTGAACGGTTGCTGGCCTGTCCATGGCACGCCTTCACCGCCCATTTGCGTGAAGCCGATGGTGCTGCGGTCCATCCACACGCTCATGAAATGGCAACCAATGCCGGCCATCGCACGCGAGCCTTCGGGCACCTTGGTCGAAGTGTTGTGCGGACAGCCCGAACAGAACCACGGTTGTCGGTCGCTGGTGGCTCCCAGCGTGAGCGTTTGCATGGTTTGTTCTTTGGCCTCGAGCATCGACAAATGCGCATCCATTTGTGCGGTGGTGTCGGCGTCGATGCCTATTTTTTTCAGACGTTTGGCAATGGCGCGCGCAATGATGGTGGGCGTTAAATCAGCGTTGGCCCTCAGCAAGGTGCGCTCGGTCGGGTTGGGCACTGACCACTCGCCACCCGACACGTCACCATCGGCCTCATCGAATTTGCCCAAGATGTTGGGGCGTACATCGTTGCGCCAGTTGTACAGCTCTTCTTTGAGTTGGTATTCAATGATTTGGCGTTTTTCTTCGACCACCAAAATCTCGCGCAAACCCGTGGCGAATTCGCGTGTGGACTGCGCTTCGAGCGGCCACACCACCGCCACTTTGTGCAAGCGGATGCCCAATTGGCGACAACGGTTATCGTCCAGCCCCAAGTCCAGCAGCGCTTGGCGGGTGTCGTTGTAGGCCTTGCCGCTGGCGATCAAACCAAAGCGGTCGTTTGGGCCTTCGATCACGTTGTGGTTGAGTTTGTTGGCGCGGATGTAGGCCAACGCCGCATACCATTTGTAATCGAACAAACGCGCCTCTTGCTCGAGCGCGGTGTCGGGCCAGCGGATGTGCACGCCGCCAGGCGGCATCACAAACTCGGGCAACACGATGCGCACACGTTCAGGGTCGATGTGCGCGGTGGCACTGGACTCGACGATCTCTTGAATGGTCTTCATGCCCGACCAAATGCCCGCAAAACGGCTCATGGCAATGGCGTGCAAGCCTTGGTCCAAAATGTCTTGCACGTTTGACGGGAAAAACACAGGCAGGCCACAGGCCTTGAAGATGTGGTCGCTCTGGTGTGCTGCCGTCGAGCTTTTCGCCACGTGGTCATCACCGGCCACCGCCAATATGCCGCCCCAAGGGGTGGTGCCCGCCATGTTGGCGTGTTTGAACACATCTGAGCAGCGGTCAACGCCGGGGCCTTTGCCATACCAAATGCCAAACACGCCATCGAACTTGTTGCTGCCCTGCGGTGCAAAACCCAACTGTTGCGTTCCCCACAACGCGGTGGCGGCCAACTCTTCGTTGACCCCGGGTTGGAAGACGATGTTTTGTGCTTTCAGGTGGTCTTTGGCTTTCCACAAAGACTGGTCGTAGCTGCCCAACGGTGAGCCGCGGTAGCCGCTGATAAAGCCGGCGGTATTTTTGCCTTGCAGTGCGTCGCGTTGTCGCTGCAACATGGGCAGTTTGACCAAGGCCTGCACGCCGCTCATGAAGGCGCGCCCCACATCGAGACGGTATTTGTCGTCCAGCGTCACCGTGGCTAAAGCTTGGCGAATCGATTCTGGCAAAGGGGCGTTCATGGGCGGTCCTGCTGCGGAAATTGAACGCACAGTGTAGGACGGTCCTGCAGACAAGTGCTTGCTTTATGTGACAGGATTTGCCCTATGATTTGAAAGAATCTTGCTCTAAAGACCCCGATATGGAAACGCTTGATAAATTTGACTGGGCCATTTTGAATGAATTGCAAAATGACGGCCGATTGACCAACGCCGAGTTGGCACAACGGGTGGGCTTGTCTGCGGCGCCTTGTTGGCGACGGGTGCGGGCGTTAGAGGAGGCCGGCGTGATCACGGGTTATCGCGCTGAGATCAACCGGGCCAAAGTGGGGCTGGATGTGTTCGCGTTTGTGCGCTTGGACGCCGAGCGCAACCGGGGCGATGTGACGCGTCAACTGGAAGAAGCGATTCTGAAAATTCCCGAAGTCATCTCGTGCCACTACATCAGTGGCACGGGCACGTTTGAGCTTCAGGTGGTCAGCAAAGACCTCAACAGTTTCAGCCAGTTTGCGCGCGACGTGTTGCTCAACCTGCCCAATGTGAAAGACCTGCACACCAGCTTTTCTTTGGGCGAGGTCAAGGCCGCAGGGGCCTTGCCATTGCAGCCTTGAGCCTTGTGGCCAGCGGCCTTAAGGGTACAAACCGCGCAACTCACGGGCGTGCAAGATGCGTGAGCAAGCCACGATGAAGGTGGCGGTGCGCAAGCTGACGCGGTGCTCGTCGGCCACTTGCCAAATGGCCGCAAAAGCCTCGCGCATGATGCGCACCAAACGTTGGTTGATGTCGTCTTCGCTCCAGAAAAAGCTGGAGAAGTCTTGCACCCATTCAAAGTAACTGACGGTCACGCCGCCGGCATTGGCGATCACATCGGGCACGACTAAAATGCCACGTTCATGCAAGATGTCATCGGCCTCCGGCGTGGTGGGGCCGTTGGCGCCTTCAATCACCATGCGCGCTTGAATGTGGTGGGCGTTGGCCGCCGTGATTTGTTGCTCTAGGGCGGCGGGGATCATGATGTCGCAAGTCACACCCCAAAACTGTTCATCGGCCAGTGTTTCGGCGCCCTCAAAGCCTTTCACACTGCCGTGTGCCTCCACATGGCGCAGCAGGGCTGGCACATCGAGTCCGGCGGCTTGGTAAACGGTGCCGCCATGGTCTTGCACGGCGACCAGCGTGGCGCCGGCTTGGGCAAACAACTTGGCCGCAATGCCGCCCACGTTGCCAAACCCTTGCACCGCGATTTTGGCTTGACCGATGTCCAGCCCAATGTGTTGTGCGGCTTCTTGCCCGACGGTGAACACGCCGCGCCCAGTGGCTTCGCGCCGGCCCAAAGAGCCCCCCAAGGCAATGGGTTTGCCCGTGACCACGCCTGACGCAGTGGCCCCTTCGTTCATGGAATAGGTGTCCATCATCCACGCCATGATTTGTTCATTGGTGTTCACATCGGGCGCGGGAATGTCTTTGGTCGGGCCGATGATGATGCCGATCTCGCTGGTGTAGCGCCGTGTCAAACGCTCCAACTCGCCGCGCGAGAGGGTTTTGGGGTCGACCCGAATACCGCCTTTGGCACCGCCAAAAGGCAAGCTGACCGCCGCATTTTTGACCGACATCCAGGCCGACAAGGCCATCACCTCGGACAGCGTCACATCTTGGTGAAAGCGCACACCCCCTTTGCCGGGGCCACGGCTGGTGTTGTGCTGCACGCGGTAGCCCTCAAAGTGAGCCATGCTGCCGTTGTCCAACTCAATCGGCACATCCACAATCAGCACCCGCTTGGGCCTTTTCAGGGTTTCAATCCAACGCGACAAAGTGCCCAAATAGGGCGTGACGCGGTCGACTTGTTGCAGGTAAATGCCCCAAGGGCCGAGGTGCTCGGGGTCGAGGTAAGAGGGCAGGGCATGGCTTTTGGCCAGCGGATTTGCAATAACGTGGGGCATGGGGTGTCGCCTGGTGGATGCTGACGGGTTGTCAGTGCTGTGCATCGTAGGGCGGGTGGCACTTGCCGTCCAAGGCGGATGGGTTGTCAGGTGATGTGTTTGACGCATAACGCGGGGCCTCCACAAAAACACACCTGCCTGTAAAATAAGCACCTTCAGCCGGCCCCGTGGCAGGGCGGTTCTGGCGCCAACAGCGCCCTTTTTTGGCCTTTATTCAAGGCGGATTTTCATGCTTTACCCTCAAGAATTCGATGTGATCGTGGTCGGCGGCGGCCATGCCGGAACAGAAGCCGCGTTGGCGGCCGCGCGCATGGGTTGCAAAACGCTCTTGCTCAGCCACAACATTGAAACCCTGGGTCAAATGAGCTGCAACCCGTCGATTGGCGGCATTGGCAAAGGCCACTTGGTCAAAGAAGTCGACGCCTTGGGCGGCGCCATGGCCTTGGCCACAGACGAAGGGGGCATTCAGTTTCGCATCCTGAACAGCTCGAAAGGCCCGGCGGTTCGCGCCACGCGCGCGCAAGCCGACCGCATTTTGTACAAAGCGGCCATTCGTCGCATGCTCGAGAACCAGCCCAATTTGTGGTTGTTTCAACAGGCGGTGGACGACCTGATGGTGGAGGGCGACCGGGTGGTGGGCGCGGTCACACAGGTGGGCATTCGGTTTCGTTCACGCACGGTGGTGTTGACGGCCGGCACGTTCTTGGACGGCAAGATCCATGTGGGCTTGCAAAACTATGCAGCGGGCCGGGCCGGAGATCCGCCGGCCGTGAGTTTGTCGGCGCGTTTGAAAGAACTCAAATTGCCGCAAGGGCGATTGAAAACCGGCACGCC
>JACCDX010877891.1_pt1 | contig 10871 bp, 8 predicted proteins | sample 7449681 | NCBI WGS metagenome assembly JACCDX01 (sample SAMN15323450, study PRJNA562643) | freshwater metagenome | isolation source: river surface water | place: USA:Blue River Watershed | collected 2017-08-18
AAGCCGTGATGAGCCAGGTCCACACGAACATGGGCATCTTCATGAGCGTCATGCCGGGCGCGCGCATGTTCAAAATGGTCACGATGATGTTGATCGAACCCATGATGGACGAGGCACCCAGGATGTGCATGGCAAAAATACCGGCATCCATCGAGGGACCCATTTGCAGGGTCAGCGGTGCGTACAGCGTCCAGCCAGCAGCGGGTGCGCCACCAGGCATGAAGAAGGAGCCAGCCAGCATGACAGCAGCCGGAATCATCAACCAGAAGCTGAAGTTGTTCATGCGCGCGAAGGCCATGTCGGAAGCGCCGATTTGCAGCGGAATCATCCAGTTGGCGAAGCCCACGAAGGCGGGCATGATGGCGCCGAACACCATGATCAGACCGTGCATGGTGGTGAGCTGATTGAACAATTCGGGGTTGACCACTTGCAAGCCGGGCTGGAACAACTCGGCACGGATCAGCAAGGCCAACAAGCCGCCCACCATCAGCATGGCGAAGGCGAACAACAGATACAGCGTACCGATGTCTTTGTGGTTGGTGGCGAACACCCAACGGCGCCAGCCGTGCGGGGCACCGTGATGGTCGTCATGTCCGTGATCGCCAGCGACGTGGCCATGGGGGTCGAGAACTGCGCTCATGGTGAAAGTCCTTTAGTGTCTCGGAATTAACGGGAGGCCTTGATCTCGGCGGGCTGAACCAACTGACCGGTCTTGTTCGACCAGTTGTTCTTGGTGTAGGTGATCACGGCGGCGATATCGGTGTCAGACAACTGCTTCCAGGCCGGCATGCCGGCGCCTTGGCCATTGAGCAGCACCTTGATTTGTTTGGCCTTGTCGCTGTCGAGCACCAAAGCCGAGCCATCGATCGCCTTGATGGGACCCGCGCCCTTGCCGTTGGCTTGGTGACAGGCGGCACAGTTGGCGGCGTAGACCTTCTCGCCGCGCTTGGCGATTTCTTCCAAGGTCCAGACTTTATTGGGGTCGTCCATCTTGGCGGCCATGGCTTTTTGCTGCTCGGCCACCCACTTGGAATAATCTTCGGCGCTCAGCACCTTGACGTGAATGGGCATGTAGGCGTGCTCTTTGCCGCACAACTCTTGGCACTGGCCATAAAAATCGCCGGTTTTGTCTGCGCGGAACCAGGTGTCGCGCACAAAGCCGGGGATCGCATCTTGCTTGACACCAAAGGCCGGCACAGCAAACGCATGGATCACGTCATTGGCGGTGGTGATGATGCGGATCTTTTTGTCGACCGGCACCACCAGGGGGTTGTCGACCTTCAAGAGGTAGTTGTCAATCTTCACGCCCTTGGCGCCGCTGTTGGAGATCTCGCGGTGCTCGTTATCCAGGGTCGAGATGAAACCGATCCCCTCGCCTTCACCTTTGAGGTAGTCGTACCCCCACTTCCACTGGTAGCCGGTGGCCTTGATGGTCAGATCGGCATTGGAAGTGTCTTTGGCCGCTACCACCGCCTTGGTGGCCGGCAACGCCATCAGGATCACGATGATGAACGGCACGACGGTCCAGGCGATTTCCACCTTGACCGACTCATGAAAATCAGCCGGCTTGTGACCCAACGATTTGCGGTGCTTGAAGATGGAATAGAACATCACCCCGAACACCGCCACAAAAATGACCGTGCAAATGATCAGCATGAACCAGTGCAACCAGCCTTGCTCTTCGGCAATTTTGGTCACTGCAGGCTGAAGGTTGAGCTGACGGACCGCCGGGCCCCCGGGCAGATCGTTGACTGCCCACGCGGCGGTGGTCCACCAGGCGGACGCAGCCAGCAGACCCTGGGACAGCCATGCCGAAATGTTTTTCATCATCTTCACTTGATTTGGCCTCAAAAAAGAGCGCCTGAAGGAAGCCACCTAGGGTTACTTCTGATCTGGCGCAACATCAGACTCCGACTTTTGGGATAAAAAGTGGATCACCCACCATTCTAACCAATGAAACCCACTGGGATGAAGGGTTGTCGGAGACATTTTTTCAATTTAGCCTGGTCGCAACATCTTTTTCATGTCACCCAATGGAATACGGGTGGTGGTATCAACCCGATGGCGATCGGGCGCACGCAAGGCGTGGCCGTAGACAATCTCAACTGTCAATAAAAATTGACCGTCTTCGGACCGTCTGGGCCAATCGGCTTCGATGGCCTCACACAAACGCGCCGGCCAGCCTTTGCCCCGCAAGGCGCCAAAACGCTTGGGATGCAAATTGCGACCCAGTGACCGCAATTCGTTAAGCAGGGCCTGTGCACTGCGGTAGCTCAGGGTGATGCGCTCCATGTCCATCACGGGCTCGGCAAAGCCCGTCTGCACCAACATATCGCCCCAATCATGCATATCGGTCCATTCGGACCCTGCGGCCGGCCAGTCCATCGCCCCGTAAAGTTGTCTCAACTCCATCAGGCCATCTGGCCCCAAACAAGAAAACATCACAAAACCATCGACCCGCAAGGCCTGACGCCACCTGCGCAGCAATTCAAGGGGCCGGTCGTGCAGGTGCAACTGCATGTTGGCCCACACCATATCCACCGGATCGGGCCATTGCCCGGGGAGATGCCAACGAGGCTGGGAGCGCCATGGGTTCAAGCGCTGCCATGCCGATCCCTGCAAATGGGCACGTGTCAGCGCCAAGCGGGAGGCGGATGGCTCACACAAATGAACTTGGGCCTTGGGATAGCGCTGGACCAGCGCTTCGTGCACCGCCCACCCCCCCAGCGACGGATGGGCATGCAACCAGTCGCGGGGCTGCAACTTGATCCAGCCCAGTCGCTCTTGCATCCGCCGCGCCACTTCATCATGAATCCATGCAGGAGTCGTTTGGCCACAAGGGTGATGCCACCAACGCGCGCACGCCACCGGGTCATGCGTCGGTGGCTGATGGTGAATATCACCCAACGAGGGTTCTGGAGCAGTGTCGTTCATGCGGCGGTCAGTATATTGCGCCTCCCATCCCCCTGATCCCTTCATGATGTCCTGGCGCCACTGGTCTACCTGCAAAATCTGCCTCCGCTGGCCCATGGCCATCTTGTGCCCTGCTTGCCGCCAGCGCTGGGCCAGACTGACTCCACGATGTTCGCACTGTGCGGACCACGCGCACACCACCGACCCCCTGGGAAGCGCGTGCCCACTGAATCCCCGCCACCTCTGGAGCGAAGCAGCCGCCCGCATGGACTACGGTCCACCTTGCGATCAGTGGATCAAACGGCTGAAATTTGGCGCCGACTGGACGCAAGCGCGCGATCTGGCGCGCTTGCTCGACGAATGCTCCCCCGCCAAACGATTGCGTTCGCTGGCTGACCTGATCTTGCCCATGCCGATCTCTGACCTGCGTTTGCGCGAGCGGGGCTATAACCAGTCGACCTTGCTCGCCCAACATTGGTGCGGTCGAGACCCTCGCCTTCGGATCGACTGGCTGATCAAGCATCGCCATACCCCGGCCCAGGCCCAAGCCGACCGGACTCAACGGCTGCAGCAACTCGAGGGCACTCTGAGCTGGGGCACCCCGACCCGGCTTGATCACCTGCGCGGCGCCCGCGTGCTGCTCATCGATGACGTCATGACCACGGGTGCCACCCTCGATGTCGCCTCGCGACTGTTGTTGCAAGCCGGTGTGAGCCAGGTTGACGTGGTCGTCTTTGCCCGCACCCCCCTTCAAGAGAGAGACCGGGGGTGAGGGCTACACTCTCTCCATGTTTCAAATTGTCCTGGTCCACCCCGAAATACCACCCAACACCGGCAATGTCATCCGGCTGGCCGCCAACACCGGCTGCCAGCTGCACCTGATTGAGCCTTTGGGGTTTTCCATGGAAGACCGGCTCATGCGCCGCGCCGGCTTGGACTATCACGAATACGCCGAAGTGCGCCGACACGCCGACTGGAACATGTTCTTGCGGCAAGCGCAGCCCAACCCCCAACGCTGCTTTGCCCTGACCACCAAAGGCTCGGGACAGGTGCATGACACCCGCTTTCAAGCCGGCGATTGGTTGTTTTTTGGCAGTGAAACCGCCGGCCTACCAGCCGACATCCGTCAATGGTTTCCCGAAACCCAACGGTTGCGCCTGCCCATGCGCCCCAACCAGCGCAGCCTGAACTTGTCCAACTCGGTGGCCATCACGGTCTACGAGGCCTGGCGACAAAACGGATTTTCTTAACCCTCACAACCCTTCAGCGCCCGTGGCCCGAGTCCTTGAGCCACTGGCCAAAGCCAGCGCCAACTTCCCGGTGCTGCAAGGCCAACTCGACCGTGGCCTCCAAAAACCCCATCTTGCTGCCGCAGTCGTAGCGCTTACCCTGATAGTTGTAGCCCAGCACCGTCTGATCGCGCAGCAAACCAGCGATGCCGTCGGTCAATTGGATCTCACCACCGACCCCACGCCCACCCCGACGGATGCTTTCAAACACACCGGGGGTCAGGATGTATCGGCCGGCCACCGCCCACCGCGAAGGCGCTTGCTCGGGCTGCGGCTTTTCCACCATGCGCTCCACCTTCGTCCACCCCTCGGGCGTTGTCGCACCAGCGATCACGCCATACCGCGACACCTGATCCAGCGGCACCTCTTGCACCGCCAACACCGACGCACCGGTTTGCGCATGCACCTGCACCATTTGCTGCATCACCCCCGGGCCGCCAGGCAAGCCCACCATCAGGTCGTCGGCCAACAACACTGCAAACGGGTGTTCCCCCACCAGGTGTTCGGCACAAAGCACGGCATGCCCCAAACCCAGCGCACGGGGTTGGCGCACATAACTGCACAGCATGTCTTCGGGCTGCACGCTGCGGACCAATTGAAGCAAAGCCGCCTTGCCGGCTTGCTCCATCTCGGTCTCGAGTTCGTATGCCGTATCGAAATGATCTTCGATCGCGCGCTTGTTGCGCCCGGTCACAAAAATCATGTGGCGAATCCCTGCCTGATACGCCTCTTCCACCGCATACTGAATCAGCGGCTTGTCGACGACTGGCAACATTTCTTTCGGGCTGGCTTTGGTGGCCGGCAAAAAACGGGTGCCCAAACCGGCCACCGGAAGCACTGCATGTTGAATGTGGGACATGGCTATGAATCGTGAATTGAAGTTCAACCCAGGCGCAACAACTGCGCCTGCACCTGGGACAGGGTCGCGCTGAAATCGGCCACCCGTTTCTTTTCCTGCTCGATCACCGCGGGGGGAGCCTTGGCCACAAAAGCCTGATTGCTCAGCTTGCCCTCGGCTTTGGCAATCTCGGTTTGCAAGCGCGTCACCTCCTTGCCCAGGCGGGCTTTTTCGGCGGCAACGTCAATTTCAACAAACAGGCACAGGCGCAGACCGTCGACGACAGACACGGCGGCATTTTGGGCATCGGCACTCCATGCCGCCTCTTGCGTGTAGACCTTGACTCCGCTGAGCTTGGACAACGCCTGCACAGTGGCCGCATGGCCTTGCAACCACTGGGCGTCGGCCTCGGTCGTGGCCCATGCCAACAGCGGCACACGTTGCGAAGGTGGCAACCCCATCTCCCCGCGCAGGTTGCGACAGGTATCCACCAATTGCTTCAGGCGGGCGATGTCGGCATCGGCCAACGGGTCGATGCGCTCGGGTTGACTGACCGGATAAGCGGTGACACTGATCGATGGACCCCCACGGCCCGCCACAGGTGCGACTTTTTGCCACAACTCTTCCGTGATGAAAGGGATGATCGGGTGTGCCAATCGCAAAATGGTTTCCAGAGTGCGAATCAGCGTGCGCCGGGTGGCGCGCTGCTGCGACGCATCACCTGTCTGGATCTGCACCTTGGCGATCTCGAGGTACCAGTCGCAAAACTCGTTCCAGACAAAGTCGTAAATCGCTTGCGCCACCAAATCGAGCCGGTAATCGGCAAACCCTTTGGTCACCTCGGCCTCGACACGCTGCAAGGCCGACACGATCCAGCGATCGGCCTGGCTGAACGACATATACCCATGAAAAGGACCGCCCACCGCACATTCGGCCTTGGTGTGCTCCTTCAGACCGCAATCGTGACCCTCGCAATTCATCAGCACAAAGCGGGTGGCATTGAAGAGCTTGTTGCAAAAGTTGCGATAACCCTCACAACGCTTGCTGTCGAAATTGATGCTGCGACCCAGCGTGGCCAAGGATGCAAATGTAAAGCGCAAGGCATCGGCGCCATAGGCCGGAATGCCATCGGGGAACTCTTTTTGGGTGTTCTTGCGCACCTGCGGTGCGGTCTCGGGCTTGCGCAGCCCCTGACTGCGCTTGTCGAGCAAGGGTTCAAGTGCAATGCCATCGATCAGATCAACCGGGTCCAACACATTGCCCTCGGACTTGCTCATTTTTTTGCCCTGCGCATCGCGCACCAGGCCATGGATGTAAACATCCTTGAAAGGCACCCGGCCTGTGAAATGAGTCGTCATCATGATCATCCGAGCGACCCAAAAGAAGATGATGTCGTAACCCGTGACCAGCACAGTGCTGGGCAAATACAGGTTGTAGTCGCTGGTGTCGGCGGCATCGACTTCGGGCCAGCCCAACGTAGAAAACGGCACCAGGGCCGATGAGTACCAGGTGTCGAGCACATCGGGATCACGGCGCAGTGTCTTGCCAGGAGCCTGCGCCTGAGCTTCAGCCTCAGTGCGAGCCACAATCACCCGCCCCTCTTCGTCGTACCAAGCCGGGATCTGATGACCCCACCACAACTGGCGCGAAATGCACCAATCCTGGATGTTGTTCATCCACTGGTTGTAGGTGTTGACCCAGTTTTCCGGGATGAATCGAACCTGCCCGCTTTGCACGGCATCGATGGCTTTCTGGGCGATGCTCTTGCCGCCGGGATCACGGGGACTGACTTTTGTCATGGCCACAAACCACTGATCGGTCAACATGGGCTCGACCACCTGGCCGGTGCGAGCGCAACGAGGCACCATGAGTCTGTGCTTTTTAACTTCGACCAGCAAACCCTGTGCCTCGAGGTCCGCCACGATCTGCTTGCGCGCCGCAAAACGATCCAACCCCCGGTACCTTTCGGGGGCCTCCCCGTTGACCGTTGCGTCCAGGTTGAAAATGCAAATCATGGGCAACCCATGGCGCTGGCCTACTGCATGGTCGTTGACATCGTGGGCAGGTGTCACCTTGACCACCCCGGTCCCGAACGCCTTATCCACATAAGCATCGGCAATCACGGGCACCAATCGACCCGTGATGGGCAAGCGAACCTGTTGTCCGATCAGGTGACGGTAACGATCGTCGTCCGGGTGCACCATCACGGCGGTATCGCCCAACATGGTCTCCGGGCGGGTGGTGGCCACCACCAAGGACTCCTGACCGCCCTCGACCGGGTAACGGATGTGCCACAGCGACCCATCCTCTTCTTCGCTCTCGACCTCCAGGTCGGAAACGGCGCTCAGCAACACCGGGTCCCAGTTGACCAACCTCTTGCCCCGATAAATCAAGCCCTGCTCGTACAAGCGCACAAAAGTCTCAGTGACCACCTTGGACAACTTCTCATCCATGGTGAAATACTCGCGCGTCCAGTCGACGCTATCGCCCATGCGACGCATCTGCCGGGTGATGATGTTGCCGCTTTTTTCTTTCCACTCCCAGACCTTGGCGACAAAATTTTTGCGCGCTTCGGCCGGTGAAGTGCCCATCTCGTGGCGACTGATGCCTTGCTCTTGCAATTGCCGCTCAACCACGATCTGGGTTGCAATACCGGCATGATCGGTCCCCGGAATCCAGACCGTGTTGTGCCCGCTCATGCGGTGATAGCGGGTCAGGCTGTCCATGATGGTCTGGTTGAACGCATGCCCCATGTGCAAGGTACCCGTGACATTGGGCGGGGGCAACTGAATGGCAAAACCCGGTTGACCCGCCCGGGGCTGCCCGGTGCCCCGGTGACCGGCCTTGCCGTAGCCTCGACGCTCCCACTCGGGCCCCCAGTGGGCTTCGAGGGCAGCGGGCTCAAACGATTTGGACAGGCTTTGCAATGCGGGCTGATCTGGGGTGTTGCTCATGAAAAGGGCTGGAGTGTGGGGGCAAATCGCCGATTTTAGCGATGACCCGCACCCTGACGGATCAGTGCAGGAACTTGAAGGCGCCCAGCATGAGTCCAGTCGTGGCCACCTGAAAGCCCATCATCTTCCAACCTTGATCGTGGATGTAGCGAATCAAACGACCTTCGAGTTGGATCATCTCTTGCCGCAACTCGGACTTCATCTCGCCCATTTCTTGTCGCAACTCGGATTTCATCTCGCCCATTTCCAGGCGCAACGCCGTCTTGATTTCAAGCATCTCGCTGCGAAGACGGTTTTCCAGGGCCACGCCATCGGCTCTGGTCATGGGAAGAGGATCAGGCATCATGGCTTGCATTTTATTCCTTTTGAATTTCAATTCAAAACATTTGAATACAAAAGAAAACATACTGTCAACAAAAAAATCAAAAAGGTGCGTGCATCACAAGCAAGAAAAACCCTTCAAGCCAGTGTCAACGACCGCGACAGCGCACGAATCAACGCACCGTCGACAGCATGACCCGTTGCCGCCAGGTAAGCGTCGGGGCGCACCAGTGCCCAGCGCCGGTCGAGCGCATGGCAAGCCTGTTGCACATGGCCATGGGGGTCGCCGATGTGCTCCACAGCCTGCGGCTTGTGTCCTGGGCCCACCACTTGCACCACACGCAGCAAAGGGGTCTGTCGGGTCAACTGGCGCAAACGGGTCGCCTCAGTGGCACTGATGGGTCCGAAGACGACCAGCAGCAAAGCGCCAGCGGCCCAATCGATCAGGTCATTGAACTGACCCGCGCGACCATTGGCCCAACGAAAAGCCACATTTTGAACCGACACCCCGCCGCCTGCACAAGCCGGGCTGCGACTGTAGGTGTTGGCCTCTGCCATGCGCCCCGTGTTGACCATGTTGCGGGCGAATCGATGCTTTTTGGCCAAAGCCAGCGTGGCTTGGCGAAATAATCGGGCCGCCGGTTCGGCAGGTCGCAAAAAACGCACCGTGCGATTGGTCACCAAGACATTGCGCTGCGCCGCTTCCAGACGCTCGTCATGGTAAGTGTTCAGCAGCGACTCCGGGGCCAAACCGCGCAACACCGCTGCCAGTTTCCAGGCCAGGTTGTCGGCATCGGCAATGCCGGTGTTGCCACCCCGCGCGCCAAAGGGACTGACCACCTTGGCCGTGTCCCCGATGAAAAACACCCGTCCCATGCGCATCTGCCGCACGCAATGGCTGCGGTAGGCATAAGGCCCGACCCAGACGATGTCGCACTGCACATCCTGACCAAACTGGCGCTGCAAGCGCTCGCGCACCACATCCTCACGGCTGACATAAGCCGGGTCCGCGTTGGGTGCCATCTGGTAATCGATGCGCCAAACTTCGTCCCCCATCAGGTGCTGCCAAACCGCCCGATTCTCATTGAAGGGCGCCTCGATCCAGGTGTGGCGCTCGGTCGGCGGCGTGGTCCTGAACTTCACATCGGCGATGCACCAGCGATCATCGCCCCGCTTACCATCGAGTTGCGCCCCCACCCAGGCGTGAAAAGGGGTGTGCGACCCCGTGGCGTCGATCACGTGCCCGGCTTCGATCCGGTAGCTGCCTTGCGGGGTCTGCACCGTCAGCAAAGCGCGCTCGGCGTTTTGCTCAAACTCGACCACCCGCGACGACCAGCGCAGGTCGATCCCAGGATGTTGGGCGTTGAGCTCGGCAATGCGCTCGACCAGATAGCCTTCGATGTAGAACTGCTGAATGTTGATGAATGCCGGCTGCCGGCTCAGGTTGAACGCACTCTGCGCTTTGAGGTCAAAACTGAACACCTCGTCGTGCCCGGCAAAAGTTCGACCCACGCTCCATTCGATGCCCTTGGCCGCGATGCGGTCAAACACGCCATAGCGCTGAAAGATCTCCAGCGACTTTTGGGTGTAGCAAATGCCGCGCGATGACGCCCCCTTGACCCCCACCGTGTTGTCCTCGTCCAGCAAAACCGCTTGGACCCCGAGCTTGGCCAGCCCGCAAGCCAACGTCAGGCCTGTGATGCCCCCACCCACAATGACCACAGGATGGCGCCCTACCCGGTTTTCCAACAATTCCGGCGGAGCCACAAAGGGGTACTCGGGCAATGCGTATCCGGTTCCCCCGGTGAATTCATAGCCGTTGGTATAGGCCACCTGGGCAAATCGATTTTGTGCTGAAGTATTCATCTCTGTCCTTGGGGTCAACCGGTGCAAATCACTATATCGCATGCGCTGAATCAAGTGGCATCGAGCGAAGCCCCATGCCCGGGTGACTTCAATCGGATGAAAAGGCTGAGACCGCTCATTCAACGATGTGGCAATCAGTAACCACTAACATAACCATCAAACGAATAGGCTTTAACTATGACAGGGATAAATACTTGCAATTGGACGCTCGATGCCCGTCCAAGGTAACCTTCGCTTTGTCTTTGACAAACCATCGTCAAAGCGTGTTCATCAACCTAAGGAGATATTCCATGGCAGCTCTCAAAGGCTCTAAAACGGAAGAAAACCTGAAGGCCGCCTTCGCCGGTGAGTCTCAGGCCAACCGCCGTTACCTGTACTTCGCAAACAAGGCCGACGTTGAAGGCCAAAACGATGTGGCAGCCCTGTTCCGCTCGACCGCCGAAGGCGAGACCGGCCACGCCCACGGTCACCTTGAGTGGCTCGAGCAGTGTGGCGACCCCGCCACCGGTCTGCCGATCGGTTCCACCCGTGACAACCTGGCCGCTGCTGTGGCTGGCGAAACTCACGAGTACACCGACATGTACCCCGGCATGGCCAAGACCGCCCGCGACGAAGGCTTTGACGAAATCGCCGACTGGTTCGAGACCCTGGCCAAGGCTGAGCGTTCACACGCCAACCGTTACGCCAAGG
>JACCDX010674135.1_pt1 | contig 10865 bp, 8 predicted proteins | sample 7449681 | NCBI WGS metagenome assembly JACCDX01 (sample SAMN15323450, study PRJNA562643) | freshwater metagenome | isolation source: river surface water | place: USA:Blue River Watershed | collected 2017-08-18
AAAACCTGACCCATATAACACAATTGTTTGACTACCAGCTGTGTCAACAGCAGTGTCGTTAATGGGATTATAACTGCCATCTGTTATGGCATATGAATCTACCTTAGGAATCGTATACGCAGCTTGATTAAACTTATCGGCTTGATTTAAAATACCAAGACCGTCAACAGCACGTTTTCCTAAACGCCCTGAGTTATTAATCATTAACTCAACTCCTCGTAGCTACAAACTGCTTCAAGATAACTATTAGAACTAGCGGTTAAACGAAGACTATCGCCTTCTTCAAGATATATAGGTCTATCAACAGTGGCAAAACTTGACCCTGCTGGAACACTAACTAGATAAGCAATTCTATAAGCAGTGGATCCATTTTTATAAACATCAACGTTACACGTTGCGGCTGTGCTGCCATTAATATTAGCAATGATTAATGCGTTGACTTTTAATATTTTCCCAGATGCTGCACCATTGCTGATAATAGCTGTAGCCGAAGTAGTGATCGCCATACCAGTTACTTTAGCTGATATGGTTGCTGTGTTTAATAAATTTAAAGCCATTATTGTTCCTTATAGACCACCAAATACCATGGTCATTATCATTGATCTTGTATTCGTTACACCGCCTGAGCTAAAACTCACCGGAGCCCCATTGGCCCAGTAAAACCCATCAGTTTGTATATTACCAGCAGTTACGTTACCTGTATATGTAGGAAGGTATGCTGCTACGTCAGTATTTCCATAACTACTAGATGAAAAAGGACTTCCGTTTGCGAAGTAAAAACTAGACGCAGTGACATTTCCAAAACTTACATTTCCGACAGAATTTAAAATTAAACTAGTCTCGCCATTGATATCTAACCAATATTGGCTAGATCCAAAATCGGTGTACCTAAATAGTATGTCCGACGATGTGTCATACCACATATCACCGGCCACTGGATCAGCTGGCTCACTGGCTGATGTAGTAGTTCTAACACCCCCACCAATGATAGTGCCAGTGGCAGTAATATTTCCAGGATTTAAATTTCCAGTATAAGTCGGTAAGAACGCAGTAACATCAACATTACCGTAACTACCGCTACCCGAGCCACTTATAAAAGGAGTTCCATTGGCAAAGTAATAGCCTGTTGCTGCTATGTTGCCAACTGTGATATTTCCAGCTAGGTAGGTTGCTACGTTGGAATCACCGTATGTTCCACTACCGCCCGAAAACGTAATTGGGTCACCGTTACCGGTCCAGTACAGACCAGTGGTATATACATTACCTGTTGTAAAATCTGCGTAGCTACTGATTAAGATATTAGAATCAGTGCCACCAGAATTACTAGTAAATGCAGTGACAAAGGTATCTAGAGTTTCACTGTAATAGATAGCGGCATTACTAACTAACCCATGCGCTCTGTTGATTAAAAAGCCAACGTCAACATTGGCTTGACTAGCCCCGGCATTTAATACTGTGATTGCATCGGTCAGGGCTGTGATATTGGTGTATATCTGCCCTATCTTCGGTCTAGTTAAAGCCATCTTTTGTCCACATTTAACGTATTTAGCAAAAAACTAAAGGGCCACTTGGGCCCTTTATATTGCTGTTTTTGATTTAAACACGCCCTACTACAATTTCAATCATTCCTTTGGCGCTGTTGTGATCTGCTAGTGCTTTGCCAATGACTTGCCCTGTTTGCGGATTAGGATGCGAGCACGCATACCCAAAACCTGCGCTGATCATCAAGTCGCCTTTGACCACAGGCCCAACTACTTTGCAAGGTACACGACCCAACAATGCCACTGGCAGGACATTTTGTCCTTTTAACCCACCATTCATGATTTGTGCAGGGGCAGTACTAACCACTCCTGCAACTCGACGGGAGTCTCGTCCAGCAATGGTAATTTCCTTTTCCCCACCAAAATCCACTACCGTTCCAGGTTCGTAGTTTTCGTCTGCTTGATAATTCTCAGCTATATCAGCTAGTGTAGCAATTACGGTCATACTACAATGTATTCCTTCTTGATACGTACTTCAGTGTTGTTGTTTGCTGCATTGAATTGCAACAGCACATTAGAACCACTTATGGTAACACTTGGTGTACCCAGGCTGCTGCCAGTTACTGCGGCTGTGCCAATAACTGCGGTTGCTGTGCTGCCATCGTGTACTACCAATACTTCTTGTGCATGATAACTGCCAGATATACTTGCTTGTAAGATATACTTGGCTGTGCGGTATGTGGTTTTGCTAAAGCTATCAATAGTTGTAGTTACACCACTTGTGGCAATAACTACTGCGGCAATCTTACTAACTTCGGCACCGCTTGCGTCCCAACTGGTTGTTACACTTGAACTTCCAGAACCAGTTGATAGATCAATACTGGAACTGTTCATTGCAATCTGCATATAACCGTTTGTGCTGGCTAGGCCAGTTACAGTTTGTGTAGTGGTCAATATGCGTACATCAATCACGTCGCCAGTTGCTGGTGCTTCTGTGAATGTCAGTGTGGTATTGCCAACTCCGCCTACAGCATAAGCCAAGGTAGGAATCTGTACAACACCGTTGATACTAACAATAATACCATTTGTGGTTGCAGCTTGACTTAGTGTAAAGTTGAGTGTGGTATCGTCACCGTTAAACTGTTGGTCAACAATAACAGTGAATGTAGTAGAAGCATTTTCCCACTGTGTGCCATTATACCATTCAATTGCATTCGAAGTGGTACTGTAACGGAACATACCAGCAATGTCAGTTTGTCCTACGCCGCTCGGTCTCTGTGCATTTGTACCAACAGGTAATAAAATAGTATCAGTGCTGTTGATCTGCAACTTGGCGCCAGGTACCAGTGTTCCGGTTGTGGCAGTATTACCAATTAATACTTGGTCGTATGTGCTATTGGGTCTTGCCCAAATTAATGTGTCGGTGTTTACACCCCTAACACGTAGATCGCCGCCGGCATTGTTAGAAGCATTTACTGTAACGCCCTTACCAACAAACACATTAGATGCAACGGCTGCACCACCACGTGTCAAGAAGCTGCCTGTTGTTGTACTTGTGCTGTCTGTAGTAGAAGTAGCAACTAGGTTGCCACCAACCATGATTTGTTTGTATACTGCAAGGCCACCAGCAAGTACCACCGCGCCCATGTTGTTTGTTATGGCTTCGTCAGTGTTGTTTAGATTTACTAACCCACTTGCAGTTAGTGTTGTAAACTTACCAGAGCTTGAAACAGACTCACCAATTGGTGTTCCATTGACGTTGCCGCCAGTAATCTGTGCATTACCAGTACTGAAGTTAGTAGCTGTTAGTGTGGTAAACGCTCCATCAATACCAGACAAGCTACCGCCGGTGATCAGTGCATTACCAGTACTAAAGTTTGTAACAACGCCAGTATTGATCTGTGCATCAGTGTTGGTAATATTACCGCCACTTATCTTTGCATTGGCTGTACTGAAGTTAGTTACTACACCTGTATTAATCTGTGCATCAACGTTGGTAATATTGCCGCCAGTGATCTTTGCATTAGCAGTGCTAAAGTTAGTAACCACGCCGGTGTCAATTTGTGCATCAACTGCGGATATGTCTCCACCAGTGATCTGTGCATTGCCAGTACTGAAGTTTGTAGCTGTTAAGGTAGTAAATGCTGCATCACCACCTGTGATCTTGGCATTGCCTGAACTGAAGTTGGTAACTACACCTGTGTCAATTTGTGCATCAACACTGGATATGTCACCACCTGTAATCTGTGCATTGGCTGTACTAAAGTTAGTAGCTGTTAGTGTAGTGAAAGCACCATTTGCTCCAGATATATTACCACCTGTGATCAGTGCATTGGCTGTACTGAAGTTGGTGACAACACCTGTGTCAATCTGTGCGTCAACACCAGATATGTCGCCTCCGGTAATTTTAGCATTACCAGTACTGAAGTTGGTTACTACGCCTGTGTCAATTTGTGCATCGACACTGGATATGTCACCACCAGTGATCAGTGCATTAGCAGTACTAAAGTTGGTAGCTGTTAGTGTAGTAAAAGCACCATTGGTGCCAGAAATGTCGCCACCAGTGATCAGTGCATTAGCAGTTGCAAACCCATTGTTTACTGTCAAGTATGTAAATGTACCAGCAGCCGGGGTAACATTACCAATTATTGTATTGTTAATTGAACTTGCAGATAGCGAAACTGCATTAATAGAATTTGCATATAACGCACCAGCAACACCGACTCCGCCGTCAACAACTAGCGCACCCGAAGTAGTACCAGTGCTAACGGTGGTGTTTACTAGATGTATGCTACCAGCTTTAATTGCATCATACAAAGTACTTGGATCAGTGAAATCCATGGTACTACCAGTGGGCTCTTGCACAATATTACTAAAGAATGTCCATTCACCGGTCAAGTGATTTCTTACTGTTCCTGTGTGTTGGTAGTTGTTAGCATATCCGCCACGGAAATGACTGTAAAATCCAATATCATAAGTGTATGGATAAATGTTAGTAACTTCAAGATACAACAACGGATCTGTTACAGAAATGGTATTGTTTACTGATGCTATGACATTAGCAACATACAAGTTACCATTAATCCAAACGTCTTTTTGTACTCCTAGACCGCCTTCGAGTACCACAGCAGCCGTGTCGTGACTTACTGCCTGTGTGGTATTTGTAAAGTGTACAAGGCCACTGGCTTCCAAGGCTGTAAAGTTACCGGTCGCCGCAGTGTTGGCACCAATTGGGAAGTTGTCTGCATAACCACCAGAAATACGAGCATTACCAGAACTGAAGTTTGTGATAACGCCAGTGTCAATTTGTGCGTCAACACCAGATATGTCGCCTCCAGTGATTTTCGCATTAGCAGTACTGAAGTTAGTAACTACACCAGTGTCAATCTGTGCGTCAACACCAGATATGTCTCCACCAGTGATCTGTGCATTACCTGTGCTGAAGTTGGTAGCAGTTAGTGTAGTAAAGGCCGCATCGCCACCTGTGATCTTGGCATTACCTGTGCTGAAGTTAGTAACAACGCCAGTATTGATTTGTGCGTTGACATTTGAAATACTGCCGCCAGTGATCTGTGCATTGCCTGTACTAAAGTTGGTGGCGGTTAAGGTAGTGAAAGCTGCACTACCACCAGTGACATTTAAGTTACCGCTGCTAAGGTTTGTAATAACACCAGTGTCGATTTGTGCATCAACACCTGATATGTCTCCACCGGTAATCTGTGCATTACCTGTGCTGAAGTTTGTAACAACTCCAGTGGTTGTTGCGAGATTAGTTATGTAGCCATTTGTAACGTTTGCATTGCCACCAGTATACAAGTTGCTTGCAGATAGTACGCCACCATTATATGTTAGAGTAGAATCATCAACTAGTAACCCGCCTGCGCCAGCGAGTACTACTCTGCCACTTGTTAGTGCTGTGTCGGTTACGTTTGTAAATTTTCCAGTTGCTGCTGTATTAGCACCAATTGGGAAGCTATCGGCATATCCACCAGAAATACGAGCATTACCGGAACTGAAGTTTGTGATAACGCCGGTGTCAATTTGTGCATCTACACCCGATATGTCACCTCCAGTGATCTGTGCGTTGCCTGTGCTGAAGTTTGTAGCTGTTAAGGTAGTAAATGCACCGCCTGCTACCGAAATATCACCACCTGTGATTTGTGCATTGCCAGTGCTGAAGTTTGTAGCTGTTAGTGTGGTGAACGCACCGTTTACTCCAGTTAGTCCGCCGCCTGTGATTGATACATTACTGCTGCTGAAGTTTGTAATTGCGCCATTGGAACCATAAATGTTACCATAAAAAGTTCCAGCAAAAGCAGTTGCAATTAAGTTGCCAGATACGTTTGCAGAAACAGCAGTTAGATTGCCAAGTCTAATGTTAGCGTAGCCAGAATTATTTAAGTTTGTAACGCCGCCGCCAGTGTCGGTGGTTACAATAGCAATAAATGCGCTTTCGGCCTCACTCCAAATCCAAGCTGTGTTTAATCCACCTGAGTACCCGTCTAAGCTGCTTAAATTACGATTAACCAATATACCAATATCGTATCCCGACAAGGTACCAGTGTAACCATTGTTAAACACAACCAATGGATCGTTTACGTAGGTGTTTGTAGAACTAACGCTAGAGCTGTAGCCGGCAACGGTCAAGTTACCAATAATACTAACGTTGGAATTAAGTGTTAGGTTAGCGTTAAATAATGATCCAACCAGTGTACCCGGTACAATCTTATGATACGTGATTGTTGTATCAGTAATCTGGTTATTTTTAATTCTTGTTACGTTGGCCATTGCGTATTTGTCCCAATATTAAACATATTTAGCCAAATACAAAGCATTATGGACTAGGGTATTACACAGCAAAATACAGTTTCTGTATTCTGATTATAGATCCCAGGTTAACTGCCGTTGCTTGGAAGTTTACATACGAACCTGCAATATTAGCAGAATAAGTGGCAACATTTGCCCCAACGTATGTGTTGGATCCCACTGTTGTAGCAACCGCAATGCCATTATGTACTAGATATATTTCGCTGATTTGTGTATCACCGTTAATAGCCGTTGCGCTGATAGTGTATCTAGCCGAACGATATGTAGCAGTGTCAAAGCTGTCAACTGTGATTGTGCTGGTACTTAAATTAATGTTGGCAGCACTGACTACGCCAGAGTTTTCTTCAAGTACTACAGCGGCGCTGATAAATCTAACTTCAACAATATCAGTTGTTAGTGGAACTTCAGCAAATGTGATTTTATTTCCGGCAACGTTGTATGCGGAACCTGGTTGTTGTAAAGTACCGTTGATACTGACAATAATACCGTTGCTTGTGGCTTCGTGGTCCAGTGTGTATTCTACACTGGAGCCATCAGGTGTTATACTCTGACTGGTAATCATGCTTGGGCCAATTGGTATCCAAGTAGATCCGCCGTAGTACTCTGGTAAGTTGGTATCAGTATTAAATCTAAATGCGCCAGTAATAGCATCGCTGGGTCTTGCAGCAGTATTGCCTGAACCAACCACAATAGCACCAGTGGTGTTGACTATGACCAGATTGCCTGCTGGCTTTAAAATAATACTGCCAGTGCTGCTGTTGATGTAGTTTGTTTGTATGTTTGCAGTAACTGTGTTAGCAGATATGTTGCCTGAATATATAGGCAAGTAACTGGCAACGTTGGCATTACTGTAGCTGCTAAAAATTATTGGATGGCCGTTACTGTAGTAAAAATTATCAATGTAAGCAGTGGTGATATAAGCATTGCCGGTTGAAGTATTGCTTCCGAACGTTATGGCATTGGTTCCTGTGATGGAATCTCCATTGATGGTGATATTGCCAATGGTCAAAGTCTCAAAACTTGCTACACCCTTTGGTCCAGCATATCTTGCGCCACTGATATAAATTTTCTTAGAAGTAACCGCAGTTGGAACATTGGTGTCGGCAAAATTCAATATACCACTTTGATAATCAAAGAACCAACTATCATTATTACCCGAGCCATCAGCAAAAAGCTGTGTGCCAGCTGTTTGTGCATTTGTCACACCAGGGTTAGCAGCATATACTTTTACTTGGTAACTAGAACCAAATTCTGGTGGTATCCAATCACGTAGGTTTGTTAGCCAGGTCCTGTTTGTTCCGCTGGCCGATGTATCCAGTGTACACTCAACTGTAGTGGTTAGTGAATCTTTATACAGTACAACTACATTGGAGTTACTAGCGGGTATGGTGCCCGGTATGCTTCCGCTGTTTACCCACACTGTGTCACCACGTGTAAGCAATGGGCTGGCATTGGCTTCGTTACTGGGACTCTTAAAGGCAGAGGTATCTGTTTTAGCTACACCAAAGCCAATTTTCTTATACAGGTAGTCTACTTTTTGTGCGTCAGTTATAGCCATTAGTGTGTCGCAGCCTCAATTGTTAATGCGGTAACAGTTTGACCGTTGGTTAATTTAACTCTTACATAAATTTCATTTGTCAGTGTACTTGAACTGCTTACTGTACCAAAAGTTGCAGTTACGCTCTTGTTGGTTTGCAACGAGTTGTAAACTGCTGCGCCACCAAGACTACAACCATTGCTGCCGTTGCCGCCTGCACCTGCGCCCGGTACGCCCGAACCAGCATAGGCAGCACTCATGTCTAACCATCCGTTCAGTGTTGATGTAGTGTCTATTGTGCTGCCCGGTAATGCTACCCAAAGTCCAGCAATGGTTCCAGTATACTTGATATCAAACTTTGATACCGCAGATCTGATAAACTTAAATGTAAAGTATTGTGCTCCACTTCGTCCACTGCTGAGATCGGGCCCTTCAGGAAAATATCCTGTAGAGTAATTAATTTGATCATGCTTTAAGATTGCAGCAACCACGGTGGCATCATAGGTTTGTAGTGTACTGGTTTGGCTGTTAAATGCTGTTGCACTTGCGCTGTATGCTGGCGTGTCGGTGCTTCCAGGGTTTAGAATTCTATAAGCATTACCAGTTCCAGTTCCAACACTGGCGTTGATACTCAAGCTGGTTTCTTCAATTTGTGTGCCAATACCAGTTTTATACAATACAGTTCTTCCTGGTGGGAAACTTTGTGTTCCGTTGCTGTATCCGTTTGCTACACTAACAACTGGACCAGAGCCGCTGGATCCAAATCCTGTAATCACATTGGCAGTGGTTGTGATTGCAGCATTACCAGAACTCACATATAGGTTTCTGGTCAATGGATATGTGATACCTGCTTGGCTGTAGGTAACACTGGTTGGTGCAGTCATTGCTCCACCGGCTGTTCCAGTCACAAAAGTATTTGATGTTGGGAATATATCGCCGCTGAGTCTATTGACATTAAAACTTAAAGTAAACCCTGCGCTGGAAGTCAAGTGAGGAACAGTACTGGAATAACTAACCACGTTGGAGGTCAATACTATGCTGGTAGACGTAAATGCCGGAGTACCTGGGGTAGCACTATCATAATACCAATAGGCTGTATTAGTAGGCGTCCCGGCTGAGTGTGTAAGGTATACTTCATTCCATCCACCAGACACTGTTCCCGATGCTTTGGCATCAAGGCTCTCCCAAAATCCTTGTGCATCCCCGGTCTTGGAACCGTAATCAACGTTGTCGGTAATCACTAGGTCCCCGTATGTTCCATTATCGTTGCCTGAAGCCAAATCTGCACTTCCAGCTGATATGCCATTTTTGTAAACAAACAAAGTGCCTGCATCACCGGGACCCACGTCGTTTACTGTGCTGGTAGTATAAGAACTGGTTTGTAGTCCCAGTGTAACTAACGTGCCGCCGGCAACTCCTCTACCACCAGTTGCTGTATTGTCAACTTGTATAAAGTTACACATACGTCCAATGGTTGACACGCTGTTGATAGTGATACTGTTGGTACCCGGGAAGGTAGGTGGTCTTGGTGGTATCAATTTTCCAAGTATTTGGTTCAGTTCTGCAATACCATCTGTGACTGTTGTTGTGGTTGTTAGTGTAAGAGCGTTACTAACAAAAGATCCCAATGCGTTTGTACCAAGAGCAATGGTGTTGCCTTTAACTCCCGAGCCTGCAACTATGTTTGCCGCGCTAGCCCAGTTTAGGTTTCCACCACCATCGGTATATAAAACATAGTTTGCGGAGCCACCTGTTATTTTTACATTCCCCACGTTCCCAAAATTCATAACACCGTTTACATACAGTGTTTCTCCGGAACGTGTACTGATATTAGCACCGTTTAATTGTAAATTGCTGGTAGCTAGATTACCATTGATTGTGAGAGTATGTGTTACTACGTTGGTGTTTATACCAGCCCGAAACTGACTAAAGTCCAAATAAACTAAAGGTCTATTGCTGGTTGTAAATTGAAGATCAGTTCCTTGTCTGTCCAGATCGGACACCAACATTGAACCTGACACTCTACCAATGGCCATCTAATTCTCCGATTATGTATTTAGCAGGAGTTTAAGCAGCTTCAGTAGAGTTCAAATTGTGAACTACTATGATCTTGTTGGGGTTACCGCTTGCGTCAACAGCAGGTGGTGGGCTGGTGAAGGATATTGTGTAGCCCGATACTGTGTAGTTGTTTGTTGGTGCTTGATATACACCAGAAATGGTAACCAATAAGTTATTGGCGCTGGACTCACTTTGACTCATTGTAAAGTCGGTTTGGGAATTGTCTCCAGTGAATTCATCGATTACAACATTTACTGTACCAACTTTGGCTATGCCGTTCCATTGCGAATTATAAAAATACTCAATTCTATTGGTAGTTTGATTCCAGCGTATTTGTCCGTTGACTGGAGCAGTTGGGCCTAAACTGCTGGTGCCTAGTGGTAATTGTATAGCGTAGCTACCACCTTTCAACTGCGTGTTTTTAAGGTAGCGAGCCATAATTAAATTCCTACATAGCTAACGGTCATTGCAATAGCATTATCAACACTACAGTTTGCATATATACTGTCGCCTTCGGCAAGAATTAGTTTTTCCATGTCAACAATAGCAGTGTCAGATGCAGCCACTGGTAAGTTGTTATATACAATGCAGTTTGCCAGTGTACCGCCCCAAGGCATTGCAAATAAATTAACATTAACTGTACTACCAGTTGTATTACAAAAATAAATGCAGGTGATAGCTTTGTTTTCTGTTGCTGTGCCGTATAATACGTTTGCTGTGGTAGTGTTTAGTTTTCTATTGATCAGCGCCATTGATGTTCCTTACATTATCAAAGCATAAACAATTGCTTTGGTTTTGGTTACTAATTCTTGATTTTGAGAACTAGTATTGGTAATGTATAACCCAGATCCCCCGCCAGCTGGTGTTTTGGCGTAAACAACATTATATCCTGCCGTTGCAGTGGGATCCACTGTGGTATTTTTTATGCTTAGATTAGTATCGAATGATACTGTTTGTGTATT
>JACCDX011159327.1_pt1 | contig 10865 bp, 13 predicted proteins | sample 7449681 | NCBI WGS metagenome assembly JACCDX01 (sample SAMN15323450, study PRJNA562643) | freshwater metagenome | isolation source: river surface water | place: USA:Blue River Watershed | collected 2017-08-18
ATTCTTAACATCGAGTCTATTGTTGAAACCAATGTATACAAAGCTACACTGAGCATTCATGAATGCTCAGTGTAGCTTTGTATACATTGGTTTCAACAATAGACTCGATGTTAAGAATAAAACTACATTCAATTTTTTCTTGTGGCTTGTACAAATCAGAGGTCCACTTTCTATTGTTGAGTAAGTTGGTTAACTGGGTTTGCAGTGTACTGAATATTCTTTTATCTACAGTGGTAGCAACCCTATTTGATAGTACGGTTACCCTAGCCTGTAATTCCTGGGCTTTAGCCCCCGAAAAAACAAGCACCAACAAAAAGATAAATATTGTTTTAATAAACTTCATATCAGCTCTAATAACGTACTCTAAAATAACAAAAAAAGACAGTTATTACACTGTCTTTTTGATATAATAGGTTTGTATGAATTAACGGAATAAATCGTTCTCTTCATTTTTTCTATAATACACTTTGCCTTCCATAAATTCTTGTGTTGCTAAAATTGCTGGGTTAGGCATTTTCTCGTAAGCTCTAGAGATTTCGATTTGCTCTTTATTTTCATGAATTTCTTCAAGGCTATCGGTGTGGCTAGCAAACTCTTCCAATTTGTTGTGCAATTCTTCTCTGATAGACACATTGATTTGATTGGCTCTACGTGCAACAATCGCAATTGACTCGTATAAATTACCAGTTTTTGCTTTGATATCTATTAGGCTCTTGGTTTCAACCACGCTTGGTGTATTGGCACTTAATTGTCTTCTTAGCTTACTCATTTTTTTGTATTGTTTAAATAATTTGAAGATGCTGTTTTATATTTATTCACTTCGTCTACGTATTTACTGGTGCTGTAGCGCTCTAAAAAATCATCGGCTTCTACAATCACTTTTGCATAACGCTCTTGTTGCTTTTCTTCGTAACTCATTTCGGCGTATTTATAATAAGATACCACTACTTGGCATTTATATAAATCTGCTTTTTTTGAATCCGGAAAATTATCAGACACATTACCAAAAGCCACGGCTGCTGCTTTATAATAACCTAGGTTTAAATAAAGCTGTGCTGCTTTAAATTCTTTTTCTTCTAACTTCTCTCTGCACTGATCAATAATTTCTGTTGCATCAAGGACTCTTTTAGAACCTGGATGTCCGTTAATAAACACCTGCATTAACTGCATGGTTTTATTGGTATTGGTTTGATCTAAATCTACTTTTGGTGATTCTTTAAAGAACGAATACGCACGCATGTATTCTATTTCTTCTAACTTGTTAGAACTCGGAAAGTTTTCCAAGAAATTCTTGAACAAGTTTTCGGCGTTCGAGTAATCTTTTTGATAATAATAAGAATACGCGAATTTATAATACATGTCTTCGTAACGAGGGGTACCTTTCATCACCTGAAAAATATCTTCGTACAATACTTGCGCCTTGCTGTAATCTTTTTTAGCATAAAACTGCTCCGCCATTTTATACTTATACTCGACGTCTTTACTCTTTAAGATTTTAGAAAACTTTGAGGAGCAAGAAACCAGTACAAAAGCCGCCAAAAAAACAATTACAATTCTATTCATACAAGTTGGCAAAATTAGTTAATTGTTAGCAAATTAGAAATTTGATTTCTAATATTGATTATCAACTAGTTAAGAAAAATATAAAAAGCTGCCTAACCGGGTGGTTAGACAGCTTTTTGACCTATTCCTAATGAAAGGGGACTAATTAGTTCCCACCTTCACCTTCCTGCAATTTAGCCTTGATGTCAGCAAGTGCGCTTAAATCACCTAAGGTAGACTTCTCTACTTTAGACTGAACCGCCTTTACTGCCTTCTTGGTGTTGTCAGATTCTGCTTTGGCTTCTTTCTTAGCTACTTCTTTTTCTTCAGCTATTACTTGTTCCCAAAGGCGAGCGTGTGATAATACAATACGCTTTTCGTTGCGATCAAATTCGATCACCATAAACTGCGCTGTGTCATCTGCTTTTACCTGTGTACCATCTTCTTTGTTCAAGTGACGGTTAGGCACGAATCCTTCTAAGCCATACTGTAATTGTACAAGCGCACCTTTGTCATCCTTGCGGGTAACGGTACCTTCATGTACAGATCCAATTGCAAAAGTTTCCTCTAATGCATTCCAAGGATCTTCTTCTAATTGCTTATGACCTAATTGTAATTTTCTGTTTTCTTTATCAATGCTTAAGATAATGATATCAATAGCATCGCCCACTTTAGTGTAGTCAGAAGGGTGATTGAAACGCTTCAACCAGCTTAAATCGCTGATGTGAATCATACCACCAATTCCTGGCTCCATTTCAACAAATACGCCATAAGGAGTAATGTTTTTAACAAGACCTTTGTGCTTGCTATTTTCTGGGAATTTAGATTCGATACTGCTCCAAGGATCTTGGCTCATTTGCTTAATAGATAAGCTCATTTTGCGCGCGTCCGTATCAAGTGTTACCACTTTAGCTTCGTACTCATCTTGTAACTTAAAGAATTCTTTTGCGTTGATTGGTGTGTTAGCCCATGTGATTTCAGATACGTGCACTAGACCTTCAACACCTGGTTGAATTTCTAAGAACGCACCGTAATCTTCGATGTTAACTACTTTACCTTTCACCACAGAACCTTCTGAAAGTCCTTCTGGTAATACATCCCAAGGGTGTGGTGTTAATTGCTTAAGACCTAAGCTGATACGTTTTTTGTCATCATCAAAGTCTAATACAACCACTTGTAATTTTTGATCCATCTTCACCACTTCGCTAGGGTGAGAGATACGACCCCATGAAATATCGGTGATATACAATAAACCATCGAGTCCACCTAAGTCCATGAATGCACCAAAGTCAGTGATGTTTTTAACAACACCTTCTAACACTTGACCTTTCTCTAATTTGCTCATGATCTCTGCACGTTGTGCTTCGATATCGCTTTCGATAAGGGCTTTGTGTGATACAACTGCGTTCTTAATGGTTTCGTTGATTTTTACAACTTTAAATTCCATTGTTTTACCAACAAACTGATCGTAATCAGTAACTGGCTTCACGTCAATTTGAGAACCTGGTAAGAAAGTTTCCATACCAAATACATCAACGATCAATCCACCTTTTGTTTTGCTGGTAACAGTACCTGTAACCACTTCACCTGTTTTGTGCACTTCCATAATTCTTTCCCAAGCACGGAAGATGCGCGCAGATTTGCGGCTAAGGTGTAAGTTTCCTTGACGGTCTTCTTTTTCAACAACCATCACTTCTACTTCATCACCAATTTTTAATCCTTGAAGATCACGGAATTCGTTAGAAGAAATAAGGCCATCACTTTTAAAACCAATGTTGATTACAACATCTGTTTTAGTTAAAGCAACAACGATACCATTCATGATTTCGCCATCTTGGATTTGTACGAAAGTGTCATCATACACTTTGTCATACTTTACTCTTTCTGCCTCGGCATAATGACTTACGTTACGTTTGTCAATGCTCCAGTCAAAATCATCGTGCGCAGTTTCTACAACTGGCGCTGCTGCAGGGGCATTTGTTGTCGCAGTTACAGCTGTTGCCTCGGCACCAGTGCTGTCCTGAGCATCTGCGTTTAATTGTTTACGGAAAATTTGCATAAAATAACCCCGATGGTTTAATAAATTCGGGGGTGCAAAAGTATGAAAAAAGGGGTAAAAAAACCATCAAACACCCAATAAATAATGGATTTTAGGCATTTTTTGCGGCGTCGGCAATAGACTTGGCAGCAATCCAGCCAGAGGTCCAGGCATTTTGAAAATTAAACCCTCCTGTAATGCCATCAATATCCATGATTTCACCCGCAAAATAGAGCCCTTTGTGGAGCTTACTTTGCATGGTATTGGCGTCTATTTCAGCTAGTTTTACCCCACCACAAGTAACAAACTCTTCCTTGAAAGTGGTTTTACCCGCCACCTTACATTCAAAGCCCGTTAAAGCAATAATGAGTTTATTTTGGGCGCCCGATGTAAGGGTTGCCCAACTGGCTCCGGCATCTATCCCAGAAACGGTTAGCAAATGCAACCAGAGCCTACTAGGAAGTTCAAATGGATTACGTCCACCCATTTTACTATTCCCTTGCTCGGATCTAATTAAGGGCCAAGCTGTGCGTAAATCCTGCTCGGCATAAGTAGGGATCCAGTTAACGCGAATGGTAAACTGATAACCCATATTAGCAAGTTCTCTAGCACCCCAAGCCGAGCATTTTAAAATGGCAGGTCCGCTCATACCCCAGTGCGTAATAAGAAGTGGGCCAGTTGCAGAAATTTTAGTGCCGCTAATTTTTACCTGCGCTTCCGGTACACTTACACCCATGAGTTCGGTGATAGGATTACCCGGCATGTTAAATGTAAAAAGTGATGGAACAGGCGTTTCAATTTTATGGCCGGTGTTTGTAACAATATCAAATTGAGACGCTTTTGGAAATCCACCTGTTGCCAAGCAAACATATTGAGCGTCTATGTTTTCTTTGTTTGTATCGAGTACAAATCCACCACCCTCTTTAATATTAATTTTTTCAACCCCAGTTTGTAACTGTACTTGTACTTTGTATTTGTCTGCTTCTTTTAACAAACAATCAATGATCGTTTGCGAATCATTGGTAGTCGGAAACATTCTACCATCTGCTTCTGTTTTTAAATCTACGCCACGCGATGCAAACCACTCGATGGTATCCGAAGTATTAAACCAATGAAATGTTTTTTTTAAAAAATTTTGTCCGCGCGGATATTTTTGTACGAGTTCCGGAAGTTCAAAACAGGCGTGTGTTGTATTGCAACGACCACCGCCACTCACCTTAACTTTTGCAAGTAATTTATTAGACTTTTCTAGAAGTATAACTTGTAAGTCCGGATGTAAACGAGCTGCATTTACTGCACAAAAAAAACCTGCTGCACCACCACCTATCACTACTAATTTTTCACGCATGGCAGTTGAATAAAATATTAATAGTAGCTACTATTTAAATTTATGTTTGCTTTTTCAGCAGCTTCGATGATGCTAAAATCAGATAAAATAAGCGCTTCATTTCTTTTCACACAAATATCATGTTCAAAATGTACAGACACTTTTCCGTCCTGCGTTTTTACAGTCCATCCATCATCGTCGGTGTATACTTTATGCGTACCTAAATTAATCATAGGCTCAATGGCGAGCACTAAATTTTCTTTAAGCTTAGGGCCATTGCCACGCTTGCCATAATTTGGCACTTGCGGGTCTTCGTGTAAGTTTCTACCAAGCCCATGCCCTACTAATTCACGCACAACACCGTAGCCATGCTTAAATTCGGTATGCTCCTGAATCGCATAAGAGATATCACCAATGCGGTTATTAACCGTTGCTTTTTCGATGCCTTTGTAAAGTGATTCTTTGGTCACTTTTACAAGGTTTAAAATTTCTGGGGCTACTTCACCCACAATAAAACTATACGCATGATCACCATGCCATCCATTTAAAATAACACCCAAATCTATAGAAACGACATCACCATTTTTGATGGGTGTTTCGTTTGGAAACCCATGCACCACCACATCGTTTACAGAAGCGCAAATATTAAATGGATAACCTCTGTAATTAAAAAATGAAGGCACAGCACCATGGTCTTTTACCACCGTTTCGCACAACTTATCAATTTGCAAAGTAGTTACACCAGGCTTAATAAAGCCAGCCACTTCAGTAAGTGCTTTACTCACTAGCAAAGCCGCCTCTTTCATGAGTGCTACTTCTGCTTCGGTTTTATACATCATACCAATATTTCTTCGGGTCATTGTTAAAAAAGAAAACCTGTCAGGCCACAAGCACTGACAGGTTTTATTATCGTTTTGTCAAATAATATTACATGCCACTTGCAGTATCAACTTGTCTGCCTTGTACACGTCCACCTTCCATTAATCCATCGTACTGACGCATTAATAAATAGGTTTCAATTTGTTGAAGTGTATCAAGTACAACGCCTACCATAATTAATAATGAAGTACCTCCAAAGAAAGAGCTAAATCCTTGCGTAACACCTAAGCGTTGTGCAAAGCCTGGCATAATACCTACTAGTGCTAAAAAGATAGCGCCTGGTAAAGTGATTTTGTCCATGATGGCTCCAATATAATCGGCAGTAGGTTGTCCTGGCTTTACACCTGGCACAAAACCATTGTTGCGTTTTAAATCTTCAGAGATTTGTTTTGGATTAAAGATAAGTGCTGTGTAAAGGAACGTAAATCCAATTACCATAACAGAGTAGATACCCATATAGGCCCAACTACTGTGGTCATTGAATACTTTTACAATCCCTTGCGCCGAATCTAGGTTGGTAAAAGAAACAAGCGTTGGTAAGAACATAATTGCTTGCGCAAAAATGATAGGCATTACACCTGCACTGTTTACTTTAACAGGTAAGAATTGACGTGCACCACCAAATTGACGACTACCAACAATTTGTTTTGCATAGTTCACTGCAATTTTACGAACCCCTTGTACAAGTACAATAAGACCCATAATAATGGTAACTAAAATAGCAACCTCAATTAAGAATATTAAAAGTCCACCGCCGCCTTTTTGGCCCTTTGCACTAAACTCCTGAATAATAGATTGTGGTAAACGAGCTAAGATACCCACCATGATGATGATAGAAGTACCATTACCTAAACCTTTGTCCTGGATTTTTTCACCTAACCACATTACAAACAAAGTACCTGCTGTTAATGTGATAACGGTAGAAAACCAGAAGTAAGGCGCATACGCTGCAATGATTGCTGGCGCATAACCTGGGCTGTTTAAGTAAGCAACGTAAGCACCCGCTTGGAACGCAGTAACAATTACTGTTAGGTAACGTGTCCATTGGTTAATTTTTTTACGTCCGCTATCTCCTTCTTTTTGAATTTTTTGCAATTGAGGAACCAAGATGGTCATTAACTGCATAAAAATCGAAGCAGAAATATAAGGCATGATACCAAGTGCTAAAATAGATGCTTGAGAAAATGCACCACCTGCAAACATATCAAATATGCCAAGTAGGCCATTGCCTTGTGCAGCAGCAGAAGCCGCTTCTATTTTATTGGGATCAATACCAGGAAGTGTAATCTGGGTACCTAAACGATACGTTAGTACTAGGGCAAGCGTAACAACAATTTTGTTACGAAGCTCATCAATTGCCCAGATATGTTTTAATGTTTGAATTAGTTTTTTCACTTAAATCAATTGTAGCGTTAATAGTATTTACCATGGCTAAGCCATTGGCAATTTACGGGAAATTACTTTACAATTTCAAGGGTTCCGCCAGAAGCTTCAACAGCAGCTTTTGCCTTGTCACTTGCAGCATTCACCTTAAATGTAAGTTTAGCCTTTAATTCGCCATTTGCTAATACTTTTACACGATCCGTACGGCTAATTAAACCGTTGATGTATAAATTTTCTAAGCTAAATTCAGTGAAACCATATTTTTCAACCAATTGGTCGATTTGACCAAGGTTAAACACTTTAAATTCGATACGATTGTTGTTTTTGAAGCCACGCTTAGGAACACGACGTTGAATAGGCATCTGACCACCTTCGTGACCCATTTTGCTTTTGTAACCGGCACGGCTTTGACCACCTTTGTTACCTTTTGTAGAAGTACCACCTTTACCAGATGCTTCACCACGACCAATACGGATTGCTTTGTGCGTAGATCCTTCTGCTGGCTTTAAATTGTGTAGTTTCATGTTGTTTGATTTTGAACTTACGGGGTATCACCCCTCGCAATTGTTAAATAATAAAAATTATGAGTATCAAATTAAATAAAAATGAATCAATTGAATAATTGACTCATTTTTATAATAACGTATACATGCTTTAAAAAGTATTAAGCGATCTCTTCTACTTTTACTAAATGGCTCACTTTGTTTACCATTCCTAAAATTTGAGGAGTTGCTTCTACTTCTTTAGATGCATTTAGTTTTTTAAGACCCAATGCAATTAAAGTTTGTTTTTGGCGCTCAGATCTATCAATACCACTTTTGATCTGAGTTATTTTAATTTTTTTCATAACCAGAGGTTTTATCCGTTAAATACTTTGCTTAGTTTAACACTACGTGTTTTTGCTACTTGAACAGGCTCTCTTAAAAGGCTTAATGCTTTTAAAGTTGCTTTAACCACGTTGTGTGGGTTTGCAGAACCTAAACTTTTAGCTAATACGTCAGTTACACCTGCACTTTCAAGTACTGCACGCATGCTACCTCCTGCGATTACACCCGCACCGTGTGCAGCTGGCTTAATCAACACTTTAGCAGCACCTTGCTTAGCCCATTGTTCGTGCGGAATAGTTCCGTGCATAACAGGGACTTTCAAAAGGTTTTTCTTTGCGTCTTCAATACCTTTTGTGATTGCTTCTTGCACTTCTTTTGCTTTACCCAAACCTTGGCCTACTACACCATTTTCATTACCTACTACTACCAAAGCTGAGAAGCTGAAAGTACGTCCACCTTTAGTGGTTTTAACCACGCGATTAATGGCAACTACTTTTTCTTTAAGTTCCACATCGCCACTGGCTTTTACCTTATTTACGTTTACTTTAGACATTTATCTAACGATTAATTGTTGTTAGCAAAATTAGAATTGAAGACCGGCTTCTCTTGCACCATCAGCCACAGACTTAACACGGCCATGATACAAATTACCACCTCTATCAAAAACCACAGCAGTTAAGCCTAGTTCGATAGCTTTACGAGCAACTGCTGCGCCCACCAACTTAGATTTTTCAATCTTAGTGATTTTTTGAGCAGCAATATCTTTATCTCTTGAAGATGCAGATGCAAGTGTTACACTGTTGTCGTCATCTATTAATTGAGCATAGATTTCGGCATTGCTTCTGAATACAGACAAGCGAGGCTTTACAGCAGTACCTTGCACCTTTTTGCGGATGCGGTATCTGATTTTTTGCCTTTGAATTAATTTACCCATTGTATTTCTGTTTGGAACCTCCGATTCGGCCGGAGATTGTTGATTATTTTATTTGTTATAGATCTTAGCTTATTTACCAGCAGCTTTACCAGCTTTTCTTCTAAGAATTTCACCAGCGTATTTAACACCTTTACCTTTGTACGGCTCTGGCTTACGTAGGCTTCTTAATTTTGCTGCAACCTGACCAATTAATTGTTTGTCGATACCTTCTAAGAAAATTTTAGGGTTTTGACCTTTTTCTGTAGTGGTAGCTACTTTTAATTCGCTAGGAATTTCAAAAATAATATTGTGAGAATAACCAAGTGCTAAGTCTAAAAGGTTACCAGTATTGGCAGCTTTAAAACCCACACCCACTAATTCTAATTCTTTTTTATAACCTTCAGTTACACCTTTTACAAGGTTGCTGATGAGTGAACGGTATAAACCGTGCATAGCTCTGTGACGGATTTGTTCGGTTGGACGAGAAACAACTACTTCTGTTTCACCAACTGTTACAATGATATCTCTATCTACTGTTTCTTTTAATTCGCCTTTAGGACCTTTTACAGTCACTACGTTTTCTTTGCTTACCGTTACTGTAACTCCTGCAGGAATAACAACCGGGGCTTTACCAATACGAGACATAGTCGATGTTGTTTAATTTGTTAATTGAATCCGGTCACTGTGTTCTGCTCCGACTAAAAAGCATAATTGTCAGTGTCGGTATTTATTTTAGTAGATGTAGCAAAGTACTTCGCCACCTACGTTTGCAGCTTTAGCTTGCTTGTCTGTTAATACTCCTTTTGAAGTACTTAAGATAGCAATACCTAAACCATTAATTACACGCTTGATTTCGGCAGGCTTAGCGTACTGGCGTAAACCTGGACGGCTAATTCTTTCGAGTGTACGGATAGCAGGTTGCTTGGTATTCTCATCGTATTTTAATGCGATTTTGATAACACCTTGCTTGTTATCTTCTTCAAACTTATACTTAAGTACATAACCTTGATTGTATAAAATCTCAGTCATACGCTTTTTTAAATTAGAGGCAGGAATTTCTACCATTCTGTGACCGGCCATTAGCGCGTTACGAATTCTCGTTAAGAAATCTGCTATTGGATCAGTTACCATTTTTATTAAAATTAAATCAGTTCAAAATTTGTTTACTAAAAGGAGACGGTATTACAAGCTCGCCTTTTTTACACCTGGAATCATTCCGTTAAGCGCCATATCGCGGAACATTACCCTTGAAAGACCAAAGTATCTAATGTAACCTTTAGGACGACCGGTTAATTGACAACGGTTTTTTAAGCGAACAGGAGACGCATTTTTAGGAAGAAGGTCAAGCGCTGCATAGTCACCTGCCTCTTTTAAAGCGGCACGCTTTTCTGCAAACTTCGCTACCATCTTCTCGCGTTTTCTTTGTCTGGCTTTTACTGATTCTTTTGCCATGTTTTATTTATTTGGGTTTGAGTAGGTTCCGGTGTTTGTGTTATTACAAAGCCGGCTGCTACCAGTTTCTTTAATTTAATTAATTTCTTTTTTGGTTCCTTTAAATGGCATACCTAATTCTTTTAATAACTCGTACGCTTCTTCGTTGCTTTGCGCAGATGTTACAAAAGTGATATCCATACCTGTAATCTTAGTGATTTTATCAATATCGATTTCAGGGAAAATGATTTGTTCAGTAACACCTAATGTGTAGTTACCGCGACCATCAAAAGCTTTATCGCTAATACCTTTGAAATCACGTACACGTGGAAGTGCTACAGATACCAAACGATCTAAAAATTCGTACATCGTCTCACCTCTTAAAGTTACGCGAGCACCAATTGGCATACCCTTACGTAATTTGAAGTTTGAGATATCTTTTTTAGACATCGTAGGAACTGCTTTCTGACCAGTGATCATATTTAGTTCATCTACAGCGATATCAATTAATTTCTTATCGTTTAC
>JACCDX011239197.1_pt1 | contig 10861 bp, 30 predicted proteins | sample 7449681 | NCBI WGS metagenome assembly JACCDX01 (sample SAMN15323450, study PRJNA562643) | freshwater metagenome | isolation source: river surface water | place: USA:Blue River Watershed | collected 2017-08-18
CATGTATTCCTTCGTTGCCTCTGTGATGTAAAGGACATAAAGGTAAGGTATTAGTATGGCTATTTCGTACTCCTAAACCTAATCCTACATCTCGAATATGATGTATTTCTGCCGGAGTATTAGGATACCCAGCGTTATAGCAAATTATACAGCCGATTTCTGCTACTTTCGATAAATATTCTCTGTCAGCTTTTTTCAATTCGACTGATCTCCCTGTTTAAATACCACACTGCTTTCTTTAAATCCTCAGCCATATCTAACTTGTAACCAGCTCTGGATATGTATTTAACAGCATTACCTAAGTTGTAGTTAAGTCCCTTAGCTTCAATGAAGTCGATAGTCTCTATACCGCCTCTTGTGTAGTGCATTGGACTGTTAATGTTATATGTTGTCATATTGTTAATGCCTATTTATTGAGCAGTCATAATTATCTGGTAGCATTGTTTTACAGCGCGTGGGCTGTGTTTACTTGGAGAAAATTATGGTTACGATTACCGTTGGCGATGTAGTTGTTTACGTAGAATCCGATGAAGTTGAGTTTGCTGATGATGATTTTGAGTACGATGAAGAAGGCATTGCTTGGTCTTTCGATGAAGAAGAAGAAATCTGGTACTGGTACTGCGAAGAAGATGACGAATGGTACGCTGACGAGTTCGATTACTTTGAAGATGAAATCTAAGTAGTAGAACGATCAAGGAACCGATTAGAAGCCTCCTGAGTACGAAATACATCAATCCTAGCCTGAGCCGCTATGAGCATCCATCGTAGCGTCTCAGCCCTTTCTACAGCCTCCCTAAGCCCTTCTAATACTGCTTGATACTCTGGATGAGCGTAAGCATCAGCTTCCTTCTCTGCCATCGTGTTTTTCATGCTATTTTGAAAACATAACGCTTTCTTAGTCTTACGAAATTCTGACAAAAATGTAACGTCAGCTTTAGCCTTGGCGTATTCTTTTGAATGTTTGATTATGTAATCAATCGGAGCGTGCGGATCAGTCATTTTCCACTCTTTAGTAAATTGTTAATTGTCTCTACTGCGTTCTCAGGACTCGTTACAACGACTACCTGACCTTTCCAGTTGTAATGCCATATCACTTGATCTGGAGTTAGCTTCCACGTCTTTTTACCGTCTTTGACTTCTACTAGGAAGTTTTTTTCTTTAGCTCCTACGATCAAATCAGGACAACCCTTACCTACTGAATGTAAATGTGTAACTGACCAACCTTCAGCACGTAATGCTTTTACGATCTTACTTTGATTATCGTCCACCCTCTTATACGTCATTGTTTCCTCTTGCTCGTATTTTATTAGCCGCTACTTTGTAGTAATTTGATAAGTTATCTTTTGCTGCCATATCATCCATTAATTTTGCACACGCCTCACGTTCTACTGTTGCGACTAAGTTAGCAAACTTAATAAACTTATCTGACTTTAGCTCTTTAAGCTCCGGCAAGTTCCATATACCATCAAATAACTCACATTCATCAGCTATTCGCATTAATTCTGTTTTAGTCACGCCAATCTCCTTTTAAGCCTCTCGCACCTCGAGACCATTGCTCTTTACAATCCTTCTCTAGTTTATCTGCTGCGTTATCTCCTCGCATCTTACGTACTAACTGTAAGTATCCTGATGACTTGTTTCTGTCTTGCGTTCTCCAACGTAATACTTGCCAGACTTCATTTTTATGTCTGTATTCTTCGCTATTGGTATCGACTAAATCATCCACGAAATCTCCCTCTGTTATCAAAGTCCATAGTCGCACCACCAAAAGTATCAATAAACTGCTGGCTACCTGAGTGGTAGTAAAGTCCGTACGACTCCTGAGCCTCACCGTTTCTTTGTTTCTCACACATCAGATAAGCATCAGGTAAATCCTCCTCGTACTTGTCTCCGTTACGCCTACGATTCTCTTTCTGCTTATTGCGCCACATAATGAATACGTTATCAACCTGATCCGTAATAGCTCCAGTTCCTTTAATGTCGTTCTTGCCAGGCTGTATTTCCTCAGACTGCAACTTGCGGATATGGTGAATCAAATGAACGTGGACGTTATGATCCCTTGCTAATGCAGTTAGTTCATCAACAAAGTATTTTTGCTCGTTGTAATTATCCTCAGCATTACAAACTTTCATAACTGAGTCAATAAAAATATGCTCAATACCTAACTCTACAGCGCAGTACCTAGCCATCGCTATCGTCTGGTTAGGATTAGTAGAACCTTGCTGATCGTAAATATATAGATGCTCACCAGCGAACTGGTTAAATCTAGTCGTTAAGTCTGTTATGTACTTTTCCTTGTTGCTCGTTAGCGGATCGTCAATATGCTCCCCTGCAAACTGTCTAAGCATCCTATGAATCGTACTAGTAGGTTTCATCTCAAATGACGCTATAACGCATTTACGCTTCTGCTTAATCAAGTGCAACGCTATCTGACCAGTTATCAAAGACTTACCGCCACCATTACCGCCAGCGTATAAAGTTACCTCGCCTAACCTAAAAGCAAATTCTCCATGAGATTTACTAAACGGCAATGTCGCATTATCATTAACTGGTGGATTTATATAGTTTTCTTTAATCTCATCTAACCAATCAGATACAGGACGAACCTTTTGACCTACATCCATGTTCTTTAGGTATTTATCTACGTCAATATCACTAGCTTTAACGATACGAGCTTTACGTACTTCATCGAGTTGAATAGCTACTTTTTCTATGTTTGAAATCATTTTTGACTCCACATAAAAAATAATCCAGCAAACCATACAGCTAATCCTGCATGAAGGTTATCAAATATAAACCCTGTATTAAGAGAACAAAAAAACAACCAAACTAATTTCATCCCTGCCCCCTTGCTCGGATAGCTGTCCTAAACGCCATGTCTTGATCCATCAACCCATTCCAACGCCATCTGTAATAGTTCTTTATCAGTCATAGCTCTTCCCCGTTATCTTCTGCTGCTTTGTTCAGCTCTTCTAGTGGTTCAGGCTGCGGTATACCAGAAAACAAAGGCCATCCATTAACGGTTTCTTCAGGCTGCGCTAGCGCTGTGCGTAGTGCTTTAATAACAGGAACCTGCCATCTCATACCATGATTGCCTTTATCAAAGTTATTAAGCGCATCAAGCGCCATCTGAGCCGCTTCTCGTAGGTTAATCATTGGTTTTTTTCCCGCAAGGATTTTTCTATTGCATGGGCGTATTTCAATGTATCAAAATAGCAGTTAGTTACATATTGCTCTGCCATTGCTTCGTATTCTTCATCTGTCAGACCTACCAATTCTTTCTTTGGTGGTGATGCAAATAAAGGCATTGATACGGTTGGCTTACCATGCGCCCATACTTTCCAGTCTGTTTTGTCAATGTCGTTTGCGTTCATCCAACATACTGGCACTACTGGGTTTCCAGAACCAACAAAGGCTTCCATGTTTATTATTTTTGGCTCAGGTTGCGCTAGTCTGGCTTTGATTGCTTCTGCTGCCTCTTTATCATCTGGATCGCCCTCATAGTGGTACTCAATTCTATGCAATGCTTTTTTTAATAGTTCTTTATCAGTCATTGTTCTCTCCTTGCGTTCTCTGCTGCGTTCATACCTGACAGAAATATAGCCGCCAGTGCTTGCTGGAACGTGCAGCCGCCGTTCGTCATTGTGGCAAAGATGTCGATAGCCTCTGCCTCAATAAACTCCCGCATCTCTCTGCTGCCTAGCTTTGCCATCTCCATACCTCGCGGCGCGCGTTTGGCTAGTGTTGGTTTTATTGTGGTCATTTAGCCTCCGATACGTTGGTCTGGTGGCAGTGTTGACTGGTAGTCATCCCATGCGTGTTCCAGCAGTGATGCTGCTTTATCTAGCATACCGATAAGCGACTCGTTCTCTCGTCCGTCACTCAACCCCGAAGCAAACCCGCGCAGTCGATGCGACATGGTGTAGTACTGTAGTTTGGTTGCGTCGTATCTCATTTCAAAAACCTCTTTACTTGTTCATACACGCCGTTACGCGCCGGGTTGTCTGACTCGAACTTTGTCCATCCGGCATAGCGCATCTCGTTTTCGCAACGCTCAAGCAATTCAACCATCCGTTGCACCTGCGTCTCTGTGTACAAGCCCTCGTCATCTGGCTCGGGTTTCAGGCCAAGATTAGTTTGCCAATCGTCCTTGCCGTGTTCGGCTACGGCCTTCATGTACGACAACTCGCGTATTTTTATCCAAGCTACAGGTTTCATGATGCGTACCCATCCATAATTAGTTTTTGTTTAGCTTCTTCCAATGCACCGATCAGCACTAAGCGATCATGTGTGGTTGACGTTTTAATTTTGAACTGCCCCCGATCTTTCCAGAAGCACAGCACAATCACGCTGTCTGGCGTCTCGTCAATGGCTTCGTTCAATGTGAGTTTTGCCTGTACCTTATGGTGGTCAGGTATGGTTGCGGTTTTAAGTTTGCTCATTCCTGCCCCATTGCTCGGATAGCTGCGGCATATTCATTTCTGTCATCAAGACTCCAATGCGCTTCTTCACACAACTTTGCACACGCTTCACGTTCTGCTTCAAGTAAACGTTTAACTTCTATATGATGATCTGATGCCTTAATCCACAACTCACCTTTAATTTCTTTTGCTGGTATCATTTAATACTCCTTACTGCTTCCAGTATTCTTTCGTGTGCTTGTTTTAAACGTGATCTATCATTATCGGATAACTGCTTTCCATTAGCTAGATCGTTAGCAGCAATTATTACTATCGTTGACTCGAATTCAATTAACTTTAGTAAATCAGTTGCGTAAAAAGCATTTTTAACTTTAGGCTTGTAATGATCGCTAGAATCAGGAAACAAGTCCGTCATATCCATACCGATAGCACCAACTATTTCCTGTACAGAGCAGCCACCAAAGCACTTAAGTAGGATTCGACCGTCATCTGTTTCTGTTACCGCTAGGCTAGGACTACGATCCTCATGAGCAGGACAGCAAGCAGTCCAGTGACCTCTGCCGCCTTTTACTTTCGTTAGACGTTGTAGCAATGTATCTAAACTCATTTAGCCCACCTTAACCTTCCTGATGCGCTAACTCCATTCTTGTTATATCCATCTTTATCGTAAACAGAGTCATTATTTTTATTGGCTACCCACTCAGCCTTGAACCCTGTCCAACCACGAGAACATATTTCCGTTAGAGCATCATCAAGTTTCCAATTAGCTTTTGTTGCCTCAGACCTAATTAGGTTTAGCGCTGTTTTAGTTATTGGCGATTTCTTAGCTTTACGATGTTTAACAAAATCTTGCCAAATTGATATATCAACGTCTGAAGGACGTATATCTTCTATTTGTTTATTGTTTATTGTTTCTTGTTTTATGTTTAGTTGCTCGTCCGTTAAATTTTCGTTCAACAGATGCTTAACGTCCGTTAAGGTTTTGTTAGACCTAGCTTTAGCGGATGCTTTACCAGCCTTAGACGCTTGTTCAGCTTTAGCGTGATATTTTGCTATTTCTTTATCAGCACGAGTATTTATCCAGCCTTTTTCCGTTAACTCAAAAAACTCCTCAAGAATTACAAAAACTTCATTTTCATAATCTCTAGCGTTAATTTGTCGTGCAACAACTGCTACACTTGCGTTCAACGGATGTTCCTGCAAATAATAAGCATCAAGCAAACGTCTATAAACAGCATCCTCACCAAGAGTTAAATGCCTTGTATGGCTGATGTAGTCACCGATATTAAATTGATAATAGTGCATAGCTTTTTCCAATAAAAAAAGCCTTAGGCGAGGCTCTCATCATTTCTGATGTTGGCGGACTAGTGGACACTAGCAGAACCCCGTCTAAGGCTTGTCCATATATTCACACCGCCAAGTGTGATCTAACTATACCGTTTTCTGTCTTATCCTGCAAGTCCTGCAAATCTCACTAGTCTTAAACTGGTTAATAGACCTACTGCGCTTGCAGCTCGGACATAACTTCGTTGAGAACTGATAAGTCGTTTCCTGCTTCTTCTTTTGCTCCATTTGCTAATCCTATATGACAAAACTCACGTAACGGTTGTCCTCTTGGTGATACTTTAGGCAGGAAATACTTAGGCGATAACGGTGTGAACGGCTTAGGCTCACGTGGCTTAACGTACTCCACATCATCAAGCCTTAGCGCATTTTTCAATCTAGGACTAGGACTATAACTGCCTTGATATTTCTTTAGCAAGCCCTCCTCACACATATCGTCAAACTCACACCGCATTAACGCTAAGTTTTTAAAGTTCATCATTCCGTATTCCTCAGCGTATTGCTCCGAGTTTAACGGATAATTCTTGAGGAAATTGACGCAAATCTGGTACTTCCTAGTTGTTTTCTTAGGAATCTCCTGAAAGATATCACCCATTTTCTTTCCCCTGCAATTGACGTTTACGCCACAAGGATTCGGACTTAGCTAACTGCTCCTTGAATTCCTTAGTCTTTTCACGAATCTCGTCTAAGCGATCTTCACGCTCGTTATATTCACGCTCGAACTCTTTGAACCATATTGGATCTCTCATTTTTCTCTCACTTTCATCATTGCGTCTGCCATTAAATAAGCAGCTTCCGCAGTGTCTTTCATTTCACCTAATGACATTTCTAAAGGATTGCAAAAAGATGCAGCCATTACTTTAGCAGCAAAATAATCACGTAAGTCCATTCCTTCGTTATTGCACATATGTGAATCTGGAAATGCTTTCATATATAACTCCTTCAATTAAATATCATTAATAAAATAGTAACTGCCACACCTAGTGATACAGCTACCAACACACCTACCGCCATCCCTGTTACTGCTAATGTTGCTAATTTCATATTTCCCGCCTAATTATTAATATTTAATCGGGTTGACAATGTTGATCTAAAAATACTCAAGATTGCCAAGTCAGATATTTACACACTTTTTATGTTTCGTCTTATAAATTATTTCTATTGATTTTCGTGTTTCTATTAATAAATAGTTGTTGACCATATTTACAGATGGAACTATTATTCGTACATCAACTAACAACGATGGAGAAATAAATGGACTTAACAATATACAAGCAAATGCCTGACTTACCAAATGCGGACATTATGTTTACTAGCGAACTAGAAGATATGGTTGGTAATCAGTTAGCAGATTACATGAGTGACGAGGAAGCAGCTATAGAACGTGATCGCATCGAGAACGACATGGATTTATGGGATTCTGAAAGAATTGCAGAGTACGAGCAAGACATGAAATACAAATCTAAATATGGAGTCTGGGCATGATAGACAAATGGATGATGGCTGAGATGACTTATGTTCTGCGCCTAATGGTAGATAAGTTAGAACGTAGAGAATTGTCAGAAAGTGAACGAGAAGTGTTAATGATGGCTTACAGAGCATTAACACTACCACCTAGAGAAGTACATGAATTAGCTAACAATATGGAGAATGAAGAATGATTAAATGGCTAGACGATCATCAAATGGCTATAATTAGCATCCTGTTTGTACTATGGTTACTAGTTTCGAGCTATGAATGAGAAGTCAATTCTTAACCCTAAGTTTAAATATACGTCAGCAACCAAGACGGATATTAAAAAGACTTTTAAACGCATACGAGAGGAGCAAGCAAAGGCTAAACAGGATCAAGATGTACCGAAAGTTCAATGTATCAATGAGAAGCTCGTTAAGATTAAGTAAATTCAGGAGATAAATGTGGAAAATTTTGAAGTGTACGCTAAGTTACAAAAGTGTCGTGTAGAGCTGCAAAACATGGAGCTGAAGAAATCAGGACACAATAAATTTGCAGGATACCGTTACTTTGAATTAGGTGACATACTGCCAGCAATAAATACCTTATTTGACATCTACGGTCTTTGCTATTCACTACAGTTTGACCGAGACATGGCTAATATGTTTATCGTTGATGTAGCTACAGGAAACTCAATTAAATTCTGTTGCCCTATGGAGCAAGCAATCCTAAAAGGTTGTCAACCAGTTCAGAATCTAGGCGGGTCGATTTCTTATATTTCGAGATACCTACTTGTAATGGCGTTAGCTGTCAGCGAACATGATGCGGTAGATGCCTCTGAGCCACTCAAGGAAAAGAAAGCCACTATATCAGCTACAGATGGCGCAAAAGATGCCTTAGACGCCCGTTTAGCCGCATTAGTGGATAAGTTATCGAATCATATTCAGGCTCAATACGATGCAGGTAATGAATGGGCTGCGTTTGAGGCGTGGGATTTACGAGATCAGACTACTTATGACGTTGACGCATCAACAGCAGTTTGGGGGCAGTTAAGCAGTAAATGTAGAAGCACTTTGAAAATCATGAGTAAAGAAGCTAATGGAGAATCTAAATAATGGAAACTAAATACGAAGCACGACCAGGCACATTTTCACTCTTTAAAAATCAGGATAAGAAAACAGAAAAACATCCAGATTACAAAGGCGATGGTAAAGACTTAGATGGTAACGATATATGGGTTAGTGCTTGGCTTAAAGATAGTAAGGTAGGTAAGTTTATGAGCTGCTCGTTTAAGTTGAAGGATGAGCAATCTAAGCCACAAAAAGAAAAGTTTATTGATGACGATTTAGACTCAGTGCCATTTTAATGAACAGCCCAGCTAGAGGTGGCATATAACACTAGCAGCAGGGGCTATCCGTCTCCTTCGACATCACTCTCGATAGTGACCCTGCACTTACAAAGGAAAAATATGAGATTGCTTGATTACTTACAAAAGACTTACGACATTAAGAACGACCGTCAACTAGCTTTAAGAATAGGATTTAGTACACCAACCTTGTCAAAGATTCGTACAGGAAAGTACAAGGTTTCGGCAGACATGATTATCGCTATACACGAGAAGTTCGGAATGTCTATCAAGGAGATAAAAAAATTACTATGAGAATGATGTTTTTACTAGGATCGTGCTTAATGCTACTAGGCGTATCGTTAGCAATACACGACAAGATAGAACGAGAGTATGAGAGAGGATATGCAGACGGTATGCACTCGTTAAGCACAAGACAAGTAGATAACCTGTGTGTGCAGTGGTGGTTTCAATCTGACCTTAAAGCAGCCAAAAAAAGGATATGTGCAAAATGACAGATAGAGAACTATTACAGCAAGCGTTGGAATGGTTTGAGTGGTTTGTAAGCGATGACCATTCAGTAAGGCCAACAAGAAAAGCTGGTGAAATAGCAGAAGCAATAAAAGCTAGACTAGCTCAACCAAAGAAAGAATGGGTAGGTCTGACGGATGATGAAATAGATTCTATTGCTGTAGGCGATGACCATGAAATTTTAACTTTTGCTCGCGCTATAGAAGCAAAACTAAAGGATAAGAATGACTTGGGTTAAATCATACTGTGGCGGCAAACCTAACTATACAACTGGAGGAAATATGGAAACTATTGAAGAAGCATACAAAAAAGAAAAGAAAACAGTTAGAGACTTAAACGAGATTATCTTTCATCTACGCATGGAGATTAAGCGTCTGCACGAGATACTTAATGAGTCTAAACACTGATAATCTGACCTCTGAAATATACTAATCCTTCTTCCTCGCTAATAACCTCACATAATTCTGGAGGCATCAATCGACCTTCATGGAATGTGAGGACAGCGAATCCGCTACGATGATTAGCTGGAGAATCTTCTGAGTACGTGAAGGCATCAGCATCAACAGGTGATAATGTGCCTGTATCTATACCGTAGCGAGTTCTTAAATTACTGAAGTCTGTCCATGCCATAATTTTTAGGCTGTGCAAATGACCAGTACAGAAATTTATGCCTGACTTTAAAATATTGTTATGGATTGCATGAATTCCGTTATGCCATCTATGTTTAATCATAGTGTGATCGTTGACCATTAACGACATTGAGAATCGCCACAGTGGGAAATGTTCAGCTAAACTCATACCCATCACGCCCTTAAACGTATCGCCTACTTGCTGCTGTAGTCGTGCGTTAAAGCGTAGATCGTGATTTCCGTAACACCAATGCAGTTGCGCTCCTCTTGCAGCCTTCTGAATCTCCTCTAGCCTATCCTGACACGCTTCTAATTCTTGTTTAACGCTAGGTAAAGACTGCCAAGTACCACCAGCCGGATGACGAGAAATTGAAGCTCCGTCAAAGGCATCCCCGTTAATGACAACAATCTTAGGTTTTATCTGTTTTGTAAGTTTTACAAAAGCCCTGTGAGCTGTGGAGATTACGTCAGGCCAATAATGGCAGTCAGAAGCCACCATAACGACCCCAGAATCGATTTCTGTGGTTGCCCTAACTCCATTAGCAGGATAGACGATTTTAGCGTCTGGGCTGTTTTTAGCGGTTCCTAAGAGCTTTACGCCTAAGCGCTTTTCAATGCTGCGTCTGCGTCTCTGTACACTACGAGCATCCATTTGTAATTCACGAGCAACTGTAATAGCACTACCAGATTTATTCCACAAAGCAATAAAGTCAGAATCAGATATTGACATAAGTCCTCAGGATACGTAACGGATAAACTCACCGCACCATTCATCTGCGGCAGTTAATTGGAATGAAAAGGAAACTCCCTGCTCATCAGGAAGTAATGTAGGTGGGTATCGGTGACATTCACCAATATCAGAATTTTTATCAGGCTTGAAAAAAGCGCACGAGCTGCATCTAGGCATACAATCGTCAGGAATCTTAGAGACACTTCCTTTTTTCGACATCTTCAACAGCCTTTTCTAGTTGCTCAATACGATACTGCTGATATTGAATTACTCTATTTAGCTCGTTGTATAGCGCACGAGTGTTATTTACTTCTTCTTTCGATAACAATAGGTTGCCATTATCATCTAAACTTGCAGCAGTTGCAACACCGGCAATTAAAAATAAGACAACCCATTTCATAATTATCCC
>JACCDX011564244.1_pt1 | contig 10861 bp, 7 predicted proteins | sample 7449681 | NCBI WGS metagenome assembly JACCDX01 (sample SAMN15323450, study PRJNA562643) | freshwater metagenome | isolation source: river surface water | place: USA:Blue River Watershed | collected 2017-08-18
CGCAAACTCGGCAAGGACCTCAAACTCTTCGTCGTCGACGACGAGGTCGGCCAGGGCCTCATCCTTTGGACGCCCAACGGCTCCATCGTCCGCCAGGAGTTGCAGACGTTCATCAGCGAAGAGCTGCGCAAGCAGGGCTATTCGCAGGTCTTCACGCCCCACATCGGCAAACTCGCCCTCTACAAGACCAGCGGCCACTTCCCCTACTACAAGGAGTCGCAGTTCACCGCCTTCGCCGAGCCCGACGCCATGGCGCAACTCGCCACCGAGGGCTGTTCCTGCGCCGAACTCACGCGCCGCCTCGAAGGCGTCTCGGCCCAGTTCGCCGCCGAGATCAACCAGCGCGCCGGCAAGGAAGTCATCGCCAAGGAACGCGTCCTCGACGCGGACAAGCTGCTCGAAGGCTTCATGCTGAAGCCGATGAACTGCCCGCATCACATCAAGATCTTCGCCTCGCAGCCGCACTCCTACCGCGACCTGCCCGTGCGCCTCGCCGAATTCGGCACCGTCTACCGCTGGGAGCAGAGCGGAGAGCTCAACGGCATGACGCGCGTCCGCGGCTTCACCCAGGACGACGCCCACCTCTTCTGCACCGAGGAACAGGTCGCGCAGGAGGTGCTCGGCTGTCTCTCGCTCGTGAAAACCGTGCTCACCACGCTCGGCATGCAGGATTACCGCGTGCGCGTCGGTCTCCGCGACCCCGACAGCAGCAAGTTCACCGGCGATCCCGCCAAGTGGGACGTCGCCGAAGCCGCCTGCCGCACCGCCGCCGCCACGCTCGGCGTGCCGTTCACCGAGGAGCCCGGCGAGGCCGCGTTCTACGGGCCCAAGATCGACTTCGTCATCAAGGACGTCATCGGCCGCGAGTGGCAGCTCGGCACCGTGCAGGTCGACTACGTCCTGCCCGTGCGCTTCAACCTCAGCTACATCGGCGCCGACAATCAGGCCCACCGGCCCGTGATGATCCACCGCGCGCCCTTCGGCTCGATGGAGCGTTTCTGCGGCGTGCTCATCGAGCACTTCGCCGGCGACTTCCCCGCCTGGCTCGCCCCCGAGCAGGTCCGCATCGTGCCGATCTCCGACAAGACGATCGACTACGCCCGCGAGGTCCTCGCACAGCTCAAGGCCGAGGGTCTCCGCGCCGCGCTCGACGAGCACAGCGACAAACTCGGCGCCAAGATCCGCCGCGCCGAGATCGACAAGGTCCCCTACACCCTCGTCATCGGCCAGAAGGAAGCCGAAGCCCGCAGCGTCTCCGTGCGCTCGCGCGCCCGCGGCGACGAGGGCGTCATGACGGCCGAGGCCTACATCGCTAAGCTCAAGCACGAGGTCGTGACCCGCGCGTTGCCCGAGAAGAAAAAGCCCGCGCCCGCCGCGCCGCCGGCCGCCCCGGCCGCGCCCGCGAGCTGACCGACGTCCGGCCCACCCGACGCCGCGCGCTGTGATCCGCGCGCGGCGCTTCGACTCCCCAAAAACGCGAACTTCGGTTCGCGTTTTTTTTGCGACCGCCCGTCCCGACTCTGGACTGTCCACCGCCGCCGCGACCCACCGCTGCCATTTTGCCGTTGTGCCGCCACCGGTCCAGCGTAGGACACGTGTCCGTCCGAATCCCCTGTCGGCCCACCGCTACCCCGTTGGTCTGCCGCCGTGCCCAACCCCTGCGCTCGGCGATCCCCTCTACCCCGCCATGAACACCCCTGCCTCACGCCTGTCCGCCCCGCGCTGGAGTCGGCTGTTGCCGCTCTGCGCCGCTCTGAGCCCCCTCGTCCCCCTCTCGGCTCAAACCGCGCCTGCCCCGGCGCCGACCTCGCCCGCCTCGCCCGCGCGGCCCGCCGACGAAGTGGTGACCCTTTCCCCGTTCGAGGTCGTTTCGGACACGAAGGGCTACTACTCGGCCAACACGATGTCCGGCACCCGCTTCAACTCGAAGCTCGAGGACCTCGCCTCCTCCATCACCGTGATGACCAAGGAGCAGATGGCCGACTTCGGCATGCTCGATATCAACGACGTCTTCCTCTACACCGCCAGCGCCGAGGGCACCGGCAACTACACCGACTTCGAGGTCAACCGGAACGGCGACGTTTCCGAAAACGTCAGCCTCAACCCCACCGGCGCCAACCGCGTGCGCGGCATCGCCGCCGCCAATGTTTCGCTCGGCAATTTCGAGACGATGAACCGCGTGCCCGTCGACCCGCTCGGCGTCGAGGCGCTCGAGCTCAGCCGCGGCCCCAACGCCACCATCTCCGGCCTCGGCAACCCCTCCGGCACGCTGAACATGGTGCCCGCCTCGGCCAATCTCCTGCGCAACCGCTCGCAGTTCCAGGCGCGCGCCGACAGCTACGGCGGCTACCGCACCAGCCTCGACCTCAACCGCGTGCTGTGGCGCGGCCTGCTCGCCGTGCGCGCCAGCGCGGCCTTCCAGCACGATGCCTTCATCCGCAAGCCCTCCGGTGTGAACACGGTCCGCTACAACGGCATGGTGAAATACCAGCCGTTCAAGAAGACGACCATCGCCGCCTCCTACAGCTACTACCGGATGAACGGCAATCGCCCCAACTTCAGCCCGCCGCGCGACAACATCTCCTACTGGCTCGCCAACGGCAGTCCCACCTGGGACCCCGTCGCGCAGGTCGTCCACGTCGGCGGCCGCACGCTCGGCCCCTTCGCCAACGAAACCGCCGCCGGCTTCCCCGACTACTTCAACCGCAGCTTCAGCGGCAGCGGCCAGTTCTACGCCTACATCGGACGGAGCGGCCTCGAGTTGCTCGGCACCGGCGCCTCCACCTCCAGCACGAGTCCCGCCACCGGCTCCGGCACCCTGCGCTACCAGTCGGTCAGCGCCGGCTCCGGCATCGCCGCCGGCCGCTTCACCGGCCAGCCGCTCTTCACCACCACGCCGTCCGTCAGCAGCAAAGCCATCTACGACTGGTCCGAGCACAACCTGCAGGCGATGAATCGCGTCTGGGACCGCACGTTCACGAGCCTGGTCCAGATCGACCAGAACCTCGTCGACACGCGCATGCACCGCGTCGACGCCCAGGTCGCGTTCTTTCGCGAGGACTCCCAGCGCTACCAGCGCAATCTCATGGGCGAGCTCAATTCCATCGGCCAATCCGGCCAGCTGCTGATCGATCCGAACGAGCGCCTGATCGACGGTTCGCCCAATCCCTTCTTCCTGCGCCCCTACATGGGTGTCGTGCAGCCCTTCACCCGCTCCAATCCCTCGAAGTGGGACACCTACCGCGCCCAGATCGGCTACCGCCTCGATTTCACCGAGGAGAAGAGCGTCCTCAAGTGGCTCGGCCTGCATCAGATTTCGGGATACGACGAATACAAATACCGCGTCACCCGCCGCTACTCCTACAAGGATGGCATCGCCGGGCAGCACGCCTGGATTCCCGCCGGCGCCTCGCGCGTCGTCCAGGGCGCCATCGCCGGCGGTCCCGCCGCCTCGGCCGCCGTCACCCGCGGCTATTTCCGCTACTACCTCGGCGACAACCAGGGGAACAACATCGACTACGCCCCCGCCGAGTTCACCTACGGCAACTACAACCTCTTCTACGGCAATCCCACCACCGGCTTCGTCCGCGAACCCACCGTCATCCGCGGGCTCGCCACGACCGACAGCACCGGTGCCGGCAGCAACACCAAGACGATTCTCAAGACCCTCGGCGGCGTCGTGCAGAGCCACTTCTTCGACAGCCGCCTGGTCACCACCTTCGGCCGCCGCTCCGACCAGCAATACGTGAAGAACGGCTCCACGCCGCAGCGCCTCCTCGCCGACGGCATGTCCTTCGACTACGCGTCCATCGATCACTGGGCCGCCGGCGACTACCGCTTCAACGAGGGCGACACCACCCAGAAGGGCGCCGTCCTCCGGCCCTTCCGCGGCCTGCCCGCCATCACCGCCCTCGCCCGCGCCAGCGGCCCCGAGCGCTGGCTCGGCCAGGCCCTCAACGGCCTCTCCCTTTCCTACAACGAGTCCGACAGCTTCCGCCCGCAGGATCCGCGCGTGGACCTTTATCTGCGCCCGTTGCCCAACCCTTCCGGCTCCGGCAAAGACTACGGTTTCTCGCTCAACCTTTTCGACAACCGGTTCGTGCTCCGCTACAACGACTACGAAACCCAGCAGATCAGGACGCGCGGCGGCGACGCCGGCACCATCGCCCAGCGCGTCACCCGCACCGACGTCTCGTCCACCGCCGCCTTCCTCCTGCAGGACCAGGCGCTCGCCTGGGTCACGGCGACCAATCCCACCTGGACCACCGCCCAGATCCAGGCCGAGGTCGGCCGCCAGATGGGCATTCCGTGGGAACGCCAGGTCGAGATCGAAGCCGCGTTCAATGCCGGCCTCATCTCCTCGACCAACGACATCATCGCCACCGGCAAGGAGATCGAACTGAACTACAACCCGACCAACTATTGGACCGTCGCCGCCTCCGTGACAAAAAACGAATCGCGCAACGCCAATGTCTCGAAAGACATCGCCCAGTGGATCGGCGAGCGCATGCCGATCTGGACCACCATCCGCGACCAGCGCACCGGCAACCTGTGGTGGAACACCAACTACGGCGGCTCGCAGACCGCCGCGCAGAACTTCGCGGTCTTCGTCGGCTCGCCCTACGCCGTCGTCCAGCAGTCGGAAGGCACCCCGCAGCCCAACATCCGCAAATACTCCGCGCGCTTCAGCACCAACTTCAAACTCAGCGGCATCACCCAGCACGAGCAGTGGCGCAAATTCGAGGTCGGCGGCGCCCTCCGCTTCCAGGACAAGGGCTTCCTCGGCTACTACGGCGTGCAGCAGTTTCCCGCCACCATCACCGAGCTCGACCGCAACCGCCCCATCTGGGATCGCGGCGACTTCTTCGGCAAGAAGACGAGCGGCCACTACTCGCTCGATGTGAACCTGCGCTACCGCACCCGGCTCTGGGCCAACAAAGTCGGCGCCAGCTTCCAGCTCAACATCCGCAATCTCCAGGAAAGCGGGGACCGCCTGCAACCGATCGGCGCCTTCCCGGACGGCACACCCCATACCTACCGAATCGTGGACCCACGACAGTTCATCCTTACCGCGACTTTCGATTTGTAGCGGCCGTCGGCCCGCCGTCCCCGCCCGCCTCCACCGTCCCGGCTCGGCCCCGCGCCTCCGGGACGTTTCTTTTTACCGCCCGGCTTCTCTGTCCCGGAGTTTGCCCCCGACGTCCCCCGCCGCCATCCTCGTCCCCGCGTATGACTACCCCCGTCGCCCGCCTTCTCGCGCTGCTGCTCGCCCTTTTCGCCGTCGCCCCGGTTCGGGCCGATTCCCGCGCGGCGTTCCTGAAACTCCTCGACCGCCCCCGCGTTCCCCTCGCGCCCGAAGTCGCCGCACCGGTCGAAAGCGACGGCCTCGTCGAGATCGCGTTCTCCTACGCCGCCGACGCCACCAACCGCGTGCCCGGGATTTTGGTGAAGTCCGCCGCGACGCCGGCAACCGGCCCCGCGGCGCGCCGCCCCGTCGTGATCAACCTCCACGGCACCGGCGGCAGCAAGGAGGGCCAGCGCGCCCTGCTCCGCGATCTCGCCCGCGCCGGTTTCGTCGCCGTCGCCATCGACGGGCGCCACCACGGCGCCCGTGCCCCGGGCGGCCGCGCCGTCAAGTCCGCCGCCTACGTCGACGCCGTGCTCGCCGCCTGGCGCAACCCGGGCACGGCGTATCCGTTCTTTTTCGACACCGCATGGGACATCATGCGTCTGGTCGATTGGCTCGCGACGCGGCCCGACGTCGACCCGCGGCGCATCGGCACCTGGGGCTTCTCCAAGGGCGGCATCGAGGCTTACCTCGCCGCCGCCGCCGATCCCCGCATCGCCGCCACCGTCTCCTGCATCGGCGTCCAGAGCTTCCGCTGGGCGCTCGATCACGATCTCTGGCAATCGCGCATCGGGACCGTGCAGGCCGCCTTCGACACGGCGGCCCGGGAGTCCGGCGTCGCCGCGCCCGACGCCGCCTTTGTGCGGGCGTTCTACGATCGCGTCGCGCCCGGCATCTACGGCGAGTTCGACGGCCCCGCCATGCTGCCGCTGGTCGCGCCGCGCCCGTTCCTCGCCATCAACGGAGAGATCGACGTGCGCACGCCGCTGCCCGGCCTGCAGCTCTGTGCCGACGCCGCCCGTGCCGCCTACCGGGCCCGCGGCGCCGAGTCGGCCTTCACGCTGGTCGTGCAACCGGCCACCGGCCACAAGGTGAACCCCGATTCCATGAAGCTCGCCCAGGCCTGGCTGGTGCAACACCTCAAACCCTGAGCCCGGCGCCACGCGCCGCGGCCCGGCTCCGGCTCACCACCCCGCTCCCTTGGTGAGCGTCTTTACCCGGACGAGGAAATAGTTGGCCGTGATATAGAGCGTCGAACCGTCGTCGCCCCAGCAGCAGTTGCCCGTGGGCTCGCCCGTGTTGATGCGGCCGAGCAGTTTCCCGGCCGGCGAGATCACGAGCACTCCGCCCGGTCCCGTCGCCCAGACATTGCCCGCCCGGTCGACCTTCAGGCCGTCGCAGGAGCCCTTGATGCCCGGCCCGCGCAGCGGCACCGCGTCGAAGAACGTCCGCTCGTTGGCCAGCGTGCCGTCGGGCTTCACATCGTAGGCCACCACCCGCGGCGCGCGCCCGTCGCTCACCGCCACGTAGAGGATCGATTCGTCGGGCGAAAACCCGATGCCGTTGGGAAAGGTCAGCGTCGCGGACGCCAGCGTCACTTTCCCGTCCGGCGTGAGCCGATACACGCCGTTGTGCGGCTGTTCCTTGAGCGGGGAGTCGTTGATCTTGTCCAATCCGTAGGGCGGATCGGTGAACCAGATCTCCCCGTTTTTCCGCACCGCGAGGTCGTTGGGGCTGTTGAACCGCTTGCCGTCGAACCGGTCCGCCAGCGTTGTGAAGGTGCCGTTCTCCCAGCGCGCCAGACGCCGCTCGCCGTGCTGGCAGAGCAGCAGCCGGCCCTGCGCGTCGCGACCGAGACCGTTGCTGCCGGTTTCCCGGAAACCCGGTCGCGCGCCGACCAAACCGCTCGGCCGCAGGTAAACTTCCGCGCGCGTCATGCCCGGCTTCCACTGGTAGGCCGTGTTCGCCAGCACGTCGGAAAACACCACGCCGCCGTCGTGCCAGACCGGCCCCTCCGACCAGCGGAATCCCTCGGCCAGTTTTTCGATTTTTGCGCCGGGCGCGACCAGCGCGTCGAACGCCGGATCGAGCCGCTCGATCTTGGCGACCAGTTCATGCGGACCGTCGTCGGCCGCGAACACCGCCGCCGGCACCGCCAGCAACGCGAGGAAAGGCTTCGTTTTCATGGGGAGCGAGGAAAGCGGCGCCACGCTGCGAAGCCCGCCGCCCGCGCGCAACCTTTTGGTGCCCGCCGGCCGCTCCCCGCCCCCCGCCGCGGCGCTTGCGCCGCCCCGCCGCGCCACTCAGGTTGGCCGGCCGATGAAATTCACGCCCGCCAAGCCGCCGCTCACCGGCGAGACCCTCGCCTCGCTCACGGAGAAACTCCGCGCGCTGGGCGAGCCGGCGTTCCGCGCGAAACAGATCCTCGACTGGCTCTACAAGAAGCGCGCCCGCTCCTGGGACGAGATGACCAATCTCTCCAAGCCGCTGCGCACCTGGCTCGACGCCACCTTCGACCTCATGCCGGCGACCCTCGTGTTCAACAAGCAGTCGCACGACGTCACCGACAAACTGCTCCTCGAACTGCGCGACGGTTCTCTCATCGAGACGGTGATCATCCGCGTCCCGCAGGAGGGCGTCGGCCTCGACGAGAGCCGCAAGACCATCTGCATCTCCACCCAGGTCGGCTGCGCGATGGCGTGCGCCTTCTGCGCCAGCGGGCTCGCCGGCCTCAAGCGCGACCTCAGCGCCGGCGAGATCGTCGCCCAGCTCCTTCAGGTGTGTTACCGCGAAGACGAGCGCAGCCCGCGCGCGCGCCCCGAACTCGCCTCCTTCGACAACATCGTGGTCATGGGTATGGGCGAGCCGCTGGCCAACTACGACGCCACCCTCGGCGCGCTCGCCATCGTCAACGCCGAGTGGGGCCTCGGCTTCGGCGCCCGCCGCATCACGCTTTCGACCAGCGGCCTCGTTCCCAAGATCCTCCGACTCGCCGAAGAGCCGCTCGGCTTCCGCCTCGCGATCTCATTGCACGGCGCAACCGACGAGGTCCGCGAGAAGATCATGCCGGTCAACAAAGCCTTCCCGCTCGCCAAGCTGATCCCGGCCATCCGCACGTTTTCGGAAAAGCACGGCCGCATGGTCACCCTCGAGTTCATTCTCATCGAGGACATCAACGACTCGCTCGATCAGGCCCGCGCCCTGCGCGACATCGCGCTGGATCTGCACGCCCACGTGAACCTGATCCCCTACAACACCGTCGAGGGCCTCCCGTGGAAACGCCCGAGCCTCACGCGGCAGGAAAAATTCGCCGACATCCTCCGCGCCGCCCGCGTCTCCGTCACGCTTCGCCGCGAAAAGGGCCATGATATCGACGCCGCCTGCGGCCAGCTCCGTCTCAAGACCGAGCGCGACCGCGCCGACGCGGCGTAAGTCCGCTCTGCTCCGACCTCCGCGGTAGAACGTCACCCTCCCGGGGCGCGCCTGCCGCTCAGCGGCTCTGCAGGCTGTGCTTGTTGAGTCCGGCCTTGCGGCAGGCGTCCCAGACAAACGTCAGCCGGTCCAGTGTCGCCTTCTCGTCCGAGCGGATCAGCACGGGAATATCTTTGCTCACGTCTTTCACCTGCTGGAGCGCCGAGGGCAGCTCCGCATCGGTGATCGGCTTGCCGTTGAACGACAGCTTGCCGTCCTTCTCGATCGCGATCGTGACGCTGCCGCGAAACTCGTTTTTGCCCGCCGTCTCGACCTTGGGCAGCGTGATGTTGAGCGTCGACGCCGACTTGAACTGCATCGTGACGAACGCGAAGAAGATCAGCATCACGAGCACGTCGATCAACGGCACGAGGTTCATCTCGGGCCGCTTGCGCCGCTTGTGTTGGAGCAGGCTCATGCCTCAGCGCGTGCGTTGGAGGATGCGCTCGAGCAGCACGTCGAGCTGCGCGGCGTAGTTCTCGATCTTGCGCTGCAGGTAGCCGCTGCCGACCAGCGACGGGATCGCGATGCACAGGCCGATGATCGTCGCCGACAGCGCGAGCGCCACGCCCTTGGTGAACGCGACCGGATCCGGCAGGCCCGTGTCGGCCGAGATCTGCGAGAACACCTGCAACAGACCCGCCACCGTGCCCGTCAGGCCGATCAGGGGCGCCGCGGCGTAAATGACATCCAGATACGGGATGCCGCGCTCCATGCGGTTCAGCTCCAGGCGGGCAAAGGCCTTCACCGCGCCTTCATCGTTCTTGTGCTGCTCGGCAAATTCCACGATCCGGGCGAGCACCGTGTGCTTGCCCCCGACGAGCGGCCGGCCCTCCACCACGGCATCGACCAGATCCTGGGGCATCACCGCCGCCCGCCGCAGCGCGTAGGCGCGCTCGCAGACGATGAAGACCGCGCCGGCGGAGCAGATACCGAGCGGGTAGATGAGCACCCCCGCACCTTTGAGCACTTCGATCATGGGAATTTGGAAACTGGTTGGAAGAACGTGCCGCGATGTGACGGCGTCGCGAGGGAAAAGTTCACCCGAAACCGGGACGAACTTCGCGCGGAGGAAACAGGGCGGGGCTCCACCCCTCGGGCCAGGTGGCCGGCGAAACGAAAGGGCGGGTCAAAGACCCGCCCTCGCCCACCGCTTCACGCCGCGAGATACGGCAGCTTGGCCGCCGTCGCCTTCACCGCCGGCACGCCGTCGAGCAGTTCCCCGATCGCGTCCCAACGCCCGTTGACGAGCGCGTCGCGCGCCGTCTCGCGCTGCGTGACTTTGATCTTTTCGCCGCCGAACCGCACTTCGAGCGCGGCCACGTCGACCGTGATCTCGATCGCCGGATTGGCCGCGATGGCCGCAGCGACCTTGGCGATGTCGTCGCGGGCGGCGTTCACGCAGGGGATGCCGAGCGTCGTGCTGTTGCCGAAGAAAATCTCGGCGAAGTTTTCGGCGACGATGGCGCGGAAACCGGCCTTGTGGATCGCCTGCGGCGCGTGCTCGCGCGAGGAGCCGCAGCCGAAGTTGGCGCCGGAGAGGAGGATCTTGGCGCCCTTGTGCTCGGGCCGGTCGATCGGGTGGTCGAGTTTTTTGCCCGACGGATCGTGGCGCACGTCGAAGAAGACGAATTCGCCGAGCCCGTCGAACGTGACGCACTTCATGAAGCGCGCCGGGATGATGCGGTCGGTGTCGATATCGTTGCCGGGGACGTAGACGCCGCGGCCGGACACGGAGGTGATTTTTTCGAGAGCCATTTTGGAAGAGTGATAAGTGATAGGTGAGAAGTGATAAGAACGAAGGACCGAGCGGCGATGGGACGAGCGGTGGCCTGCCGCAGGCTCATCACTCGCCACTCGTCACTTCGCTCAATTCACCGCGAAGACCTCGCGGGCGTCCGCGACGGAGCCGGTCACGGCCGCGGCGGCGACCATCACCGGGCTCATCAGCACGGTGCGCCCCGTGATGGAGCCCTGGCGGCCCTTGAAGTTGCGGTTGGACGACGACGCGCAGAGTTCGTCGCCGATGAGCTTGTCGGGGTTCATCGCGAGGCACATCGAGCAACCGGCGGCGCGCCACTCGAAGCCGGCCTCGGCGAGGATCTTGTCGAGGCCGAGTTTCTCGCACTGGAGCGCGACGATCTGCGAGCCGGGCACGGCGATGGCGCGCACGCCCGGGGCGACCTTGCGGCCCTTGATGTATTTCGCGACCTCCTGGAAATCCGAGAGGCGCCCGTTGGTGCAGGAACCGAGGAAGGCGAC
>JACCDX011141663.1_pt1 | contig 10859 bp, 12 predicted proteins | sample 7449681 | NCBI WGS metagenome assembly JACCDX01 (sample SAMN15323450, study PRJNA562643) | freshwater metagenome | isolation source: river surface water | place: USA:Blue River Watershed | collected 2017-08-18
CCCGCCGCGTCGGTCAAGGTCAAGCTGGGGGCAGAGAGGGGGAGGCCGAAGGTGTTGACAGCAGACACAGATCACCTCACGAGAGGATGCGGATGGTCACAGGGGGAGGGGCGGTGCGCTGCTTGAGGAGGTAGATGGCCTGCTCTCGCTCATTGGCGAGCGACATCAGCAGATCGTCCATGCCCAAGGAGAGCGCACCCTTCTCCTTGAGCGACGTGTGCGCCCGGGCAAGCAAGAGCTGAGCCTCCTGCTCCATGGCCAAAGACTGCCGGTACGGGCACTCGCTCGTCGCCATGCCCCGGTCCAAGAAGTCACCGGCGAGCGGCCAGATGGAGCGCGAGCTCACCGAGGCCGGCCCGAGCTGGGCGACCATCTTCTCCGCCAGGCTGTCGGCGGCGTCATCGAGGCTGGGCTTGCCGCTGTAGAGCCGCTCGAACAGCAGGTGGTCGCCATAGAAGTGACCACCCGAGACCATCCAGTGCTTGGTGTGGTAGCTCCAGCGGAGCGCGCGCAGAGCAGCCAGGACCTTCTGCAGGTCGAGCGCGGGGTTCGGCTCCGCCTTGGTGTCCTCGGCCCCGTACAGGTTCAGCCGCGAGAGCAGCAGGGGATCGGGCATCTGGTCGATCAGGCGACCATCGGTGACCAGCGGCATCAGCGGGCCCTCCGGCGGAGGAAGTGGGTCAAGGCGGCCACGCCCACACCGCCAGCCAGGCCCATGCCAAAGACGGCCGCGCCCGCGAGGTAGAGGCGCCCCTTCGACGCGATGGGGATGGTGGCACCAAACAGGCCGGGCAGGCCGATGGACACGGTGATGGGCGCAGAGGCGGGCTCAAGCGGCCCAGGCAGGGGCGGTGGAGGCGTAGGGCGGACCTGGGACAAGACCAGGTCCGCCACGGTGGGCCGCGGGGCGTCAGGAGGCATCGGCGCTCCCGCGCTGCCGGAGGAGGTAGACGGCGGTCTCCCGCTCAGAGGCGAGGCCCATCAAGAAGTCCTCGAGGCCCATGCTGATCGCCCCCTCGGACTTGAGGTTCAAGATCTCCTCAATCAGGCGCTGGATGGACCACTCCAGCACGATCCCGTGCTCGACCGCGGTCGAGCCCGACGCCATCGCCCTCGACAACGCAGACGCCGCCATCTGCTGCAGCTGCACCGGGTCAATCACGGACGCGCCGAAGCGCTCGGAGATCTTCTCCGCGAGCGCGTCGATCTGACTGTCAATCGACGGGTCGCCCTTGTACAGGCGCTCAAAGAGCTGGTGGTCGCCGTAGAACGAGGGGCCCGCCGCCTTCCAGTGGCTCGCGTGGTAGAGCCAGCGCAGCCCATGCAGGCTGGCCAAGAGGCGCAGCAGCCGGTTCAAGTCGGGGGACACCGACCGCGAGCCCACGCCCTTGAGCGCCGCGTACTGCTCCGCCATCGCGGTCAGGGACCTCTCCAGGTCTTCAGGGGAGACCTCTTGGTTGTCCCGGAGGAAGTCCTCGACCTTGGCGCAGACCTGCCGCGCACGGCCATCATCCTTCAAGATCAGGGAAAGCGAACCACCCACCCCAGGGACACCGAAGAGCAGCACGGCGTGCCGCCGGAGCATGCGGACCTGCCCGTCTCGGTCCAGGGACAGGAACCGGTCGACCTTCCGGCGACCCAAGACATACATGAGAGGGATCAAGATCGAGGCCGCCGCCAACACCCTCCCGCCCGGCGCGGGCATCGCGAACAGCGCCGCGGCCCGCGGCATCGCCGAGACGACGGACGCAGCGAACGCGTTGCCCATCATCCAGTCCTTGGTGGCGCTGCGGGACAGAGAGCCCTGGCTCCGCTTGCGGGCGAACGCCGCACCCACGGCCGCGCCCGCCGCCGTGAGCGCGATGGCCAGCAAGGCCCCATCATCCCTCTTCATCGTGCACCTCGGTACATCTGCGGATCGCCCTTGGGTCCCAAGGAGACGATCATCCTGCCCATGTCATGCGTGTCGACCAAGATCTGGTTGCCGAACATCTTCGACGTGTGGTCCGGAAAGACGTTCACGATCTCGCTGAGCGGGTAGCGGTGATGGACCAGCTCGGCGAGCTCCACGAAGGAGGGCTTGCGCAAGGTCGCGGCGGGGAGATGCACCTCCACATCCCGGCTGCCGCGGCGCGCCCGGGACCAGCCCGAGAGCACCGCGAGCGCAGAGGTGGCGGCGACCGCCAGAGCGGCTCCATTGCGCATCAGGCGGCCCTCCGGCCCAGCGAGCGGCGCGCGATGGACGGCGCCATACGAACCAAGGCCTGCATCGCGTCCACCTCATCCTCAATCGACGCCCTGCGCTCCGCGCCCAGAGACCGAGAGCGAAGCTTGGCCCGCGCGGACGCAATCTCCCGCTCGAGCATCTCCACCGTCAGCGGGTCAGACACGCCGGGCTTCGTGGTCGCCCAGAAGTTGACAAGATCGGGATACTTGGCGAACACCCGAGACATCACCCGATAGCGGTACGCCTTGTTGCTCGGCGCAGCCACAAAGACGAGCGCCAACTGGGCGTGCCGCTCATCGTGGATCGGGTACTTCCGCTCAGATGGCACCGCGAACGCGCGAGACGGGAGCGCGTCCCGCTGCTGCACAGACAGGTCCCCCCGCCGCGCGCGCGAGCCGCGGACGTCCTGCGCCAAGGCCTTGGCAGCCCCCGCGAGCGCCAGCGCCGCCACCCCCGAGATCGCCAAGATCGAGCCGTTGCGCTCGTAGTTGGGGACAACGGGGACCACGATCTCGATGCGGCCTGGAAGGGTCGGCACCGGGAAGTTCGTGATCTTGAAGGTGTAGGCTGGCTCCAAGGGTCACCGGCCCCTGCCGAGCTTCCGATCAACCTTGAGAGGCTTCTGCTCGCCCAGGCCGCCGGCGGAGCGCGGGGCGTAGCGGAACGTGCGAGAGGCCTCTTTCATAGCCTGGGCCGCGGTCTTGCCCTCGGCCATCAAGCGGGGGACCTCCGTCGCGACGTAGAGGTTCCACTTGCTCGGCGCGCGGGCCATCGAGCCCTCAGGGTCATGCTCGTGCATGTGGTCGTCCGCGTGGGCCTGCTGCCGCAGGCCCTCTTGATGAAACGACGTCTGCTGGCGTGTCTCGCGCTGGAGACGGGCTTGCTGGGCCGCCGACCGCTGACGCATCGCGTGAAGCTCCCCGTCGGAGAAGGGGTCTTCATCGAGGGCCCCGTGATCAAGGTCTGCCCCATGATCGAAGCCCATCTCGTGATGAACGCCCCCATCGTCGTGCTCACCCATCCCCTGGGGCAGCCCGTACATCATGTGGTGCACGGGGGAGCCCTCGTCCTCGTTCATGCCGCCCACGCCGTAGTCGCGGTAGGGGCGCTTGCCGGTCTTGCGGGTGCGGACGATCTCCGCCGCGACGGTGAAGACGCCGAGGACCACAAGAGCCTGGGCGGCGCCGTTCTGGCTGTAGTTCTTGAAGAAGGACATCAGTGATACCCGTAAGTGATCGGGGTGGACTTCGCCAGCCAGCAGGCCCGACAACCCGCCGCCGCGCACGACTTCGCTTCGCTCAGCTCCGGCTGGCCATCCGCAGCCTTGAGGGGGCGACCCTGCTCGTCGAGCACGGGCAGCAGACTATACACCGGGCACTGGTAGGCTGCCCGCTTCAGGTTGTCGAAGACCGGCACATAGCTGTCGGGGTCCTTACCCACGCCCTTGGCGTACGTCTTGGCGGCCGACGCGTACTGGCGCTCCGGGACGGACTCGAGCTGCAGCGTCTGCAGCCAAGACCAGATGCTGCCCCACTTCGCGTTGACGCCGCTGCCCGCGGAGAGCCCCTCGATGTTCGGGATGAACGCAGGGTTCTCTGGGGTCTTGACGTAGAGGCTGCTCGGGCGGATCGAGAAATTCGGGAGCGAGGCCGCGGCGAGCAGCGCCTTGCCCCGGGAAGAGGCCATGCCGGGGACGTAGACGAAGGAGGCCGCGGTCCTCGACTGGGCGCCGTCAGTGAGGACCGGCTCGATCTCGCCCGGCGAGTATGCGCCGCCTGTGTCGACCAGGTGGCCGTAGTCCTCCAAGAGGTCGGAGATGTGACTCTTGGCCATCTCTGCCGGGAGCAGGTCATCAAGCCGCAGGGCGACGCGGGCGGCGAGCCTGCCGCCCACGCTCTTGAGCGACGGGACGCCCATGCGGGCGGCCGCCTTCTCGAGCTTGGGCACGAGGCCCTTGGCCATCGACCCGCTGAGATCGATCTTCGAGCCAGCCACCCCGCCCGTACCCAGCCACTGCTGGTCCGCCGCGGTGAGCCCCGGCTTGCCCATCGGCATCTTCTTGACCGCCCAGACCCGCGTGGGCGCCCAGAAGCGCACATGCGGCAGCCGGCGCGCCACCTCAGCCCACCCGTCGATGTAGCGGTCCATCAGCGCAGCCGTGGCGGTAAAGTCGCCCGCGTCATGGACCCGGAAGAAGCCGCACACAGACCCGTTGGGCACCGACGAGAAGAGCTCGGTGCTGTCCTTGTAGGGGAGGCCGAGCTTCGAGTACGCCGTGAACCGGGTGACGTTGGCGTAGATCGGACCCTTGGCGGCCGACGCAGACGGGACCACGATACGCTTGGCGGCCTTGTCCCAGACGCCCAGCTCTTGGCTCGCCCGGGGAGAGTCCGCGTCACCCTTGTGGGTGTAGCGGGCGTAGGCGATGATCGCCGCCTCCATGCCGTCCGCGAAGACCTGGGCGGAGTCTTGGAGGACCTGGGTGACCCAGGCGAGGCGCACATGGGTGGACGCCATCGACTCCGCGTAGCCATAGTTGGCCTTGGTCGCATAGCACGAGTTGCAGACCGTCAGCTCGTTGGCGTGGCCCGTCTCCACCTCCACGCCAGCCATGATGCAGGTGCCGCCCGCCCGGTGGCTGCCCGCGGGGAGCGAGAGGCTCGGCGCTGACATCTTGGTCGTCTTGGCGAGCAAGGGGACCGAGACGCGGCCCATCCGGAAGGTCCCCATCGTGCCCGAGTCGGAGATGTTGAAGATCGCGACCTGGGCATCAATCTTGGGGTCGAACATGATGATCGACGGCTGGCCATCCTCCGTAGTCCCATACTCAAACGCGTCAAGGTTCTCCTTGAGCAGCCCCCGGGCGGCGTCCGCCTTCGCCTTGCTGGGGATCACGAGCCGCATCTCGAGCCCATCAAAGATGGTGCCAGACTTGTCCCGCAGGGCCGCGGGAGACGACAAGGTCTTGCGGTTCCTCCGGAGCGAGGGGGGCTGGGCGCTGTTCCGCGACGCCTCCTCGAGCACCTCCATCGTCCACTGCCGCTCCACATAGAAGCGGGCAGCGTAGAAGGCTTCTGGGTAGAGCCGGGTCCACGACCGGGCCTTCTGGTTGGCGCGCAGCGCCTTGATCGAGTCCGCCTTCTGGGCGACGTACTCCGCCGACGTGGTCACAGGGCGCTCCACGAGCGCGCCTGCGTCGTCCGCCTGGACCGCGAAGACCCCGTACTTGGCCAGGGTCTCGACCTGCTGGCGGACATCCAGCATGAACTCAACGCTGAAGAGCGAGAGCTTGCCGGTGAGCGACTGGGGGCCATCCACAAAAGAGGGGCCCCACGTCAGCTCCTGAGCACCCATGGCTTGCAGGATGTTGGTCCACTCCTTGACGTAGAAGGCCTTGCGCTTCGCCTCAAGGGTGCGGAGCACAGAGACAGGGGCTCGGAACCAAGCGGGCGCGTCGTTGCGCTGGACGTAGAAGCTCGGACCCAGGTACTGGATCTCCGCCACCCGGGTAGAGTACCGCTTGTCCTCAAGCCCGCGGACCGTCTGCGGCTCCACCGCGCGAGAGCCCCGGTTGGGCGACCCGGTCATGGCGCCACCGCAAGACACGCACGCCGACCCCGACGCGCGGCGGAGGTGGCCCGCCACAGCCAAGAGCCCGGTGAGCCCGAGCACCGCGCCGATGGAGCCGGGCATCATCCGCGCTTCCGCCAGGCGCCAATGCCCGCCAAGACGCCCACGATAGCGATGGTGATGAAGTTGGCGTTCCGGTCCACGGCCGCGGACGCAGCCGAGGGCGCGGAGGGCACACCCGGGGCGGCCGCCGCCACGTTGGGCGAGCCCGCGCCCGCCCCTCGGATCGAGGGGCCACCCTCCTGCCACAGGCTGCACCACTGCGTCGAGAGGATCGCCGGACCCGGCGCGCCGCGCTCCTTCCACTTGGCGCACAGGCCGCGCACGGGGCCGCCGTGGCAGCCGACCTTGCGCTGGCCCTGGAAGACCCACTCACCCGGCGCGCACTCGGACTCGTCCTTGGCGATCTTGGCGAGCTCGACCTCCGCGTCGTTGCGGACCTCGAAGAACCGGCAGTTGCCACACTTCTGACCCTGCGGTCTGGACATCTCAGACTCCAATCTCACCGAGGAGGCCCATCAGCAGGGCGCGAATGTAGTAGTCGGGCACGATCTCTTTGTTGTTGCGCTTGTTGACGCGCTGGGCCGCCATCAAGGCCCGGCCGTGCGCCACGCCAAGGCCAACCTCAAGCATGGGGCCGGCCTTGTCCTTCCTGAGCGCACACCATACCCCAGGGATGGGCTCATAGCGACGCCCGGACAAGGATTCGGGCTGCCCCAGGCGCACATCGAACAAGACCTTGTCCTCTGGCTTGAGCTGGTAGCGACCCAGCACGAGGGCATCCGTCCGGTCAACCCCCTCCAGCTTCGCCTGGGCCATGGGGAGCAGGTCCACGACAGAAGGGAAGATCTTGACGGCTGCGTCCATCACTTGTCTCCTGGCGCGCCGACAATCGAGCAGATCTTGCGGACAACGCTCGCCTGGAGCAGCCCGTCCATCCGCTGGGGCACCTTGACCAGCGACACCGCCTCCGCTGCCATCGAGCCGCCCACGCCCTTCGACCAGACGTCAATGAGCGGCCCGTACGAGACAAACGCGATGGCGTGGTACGTCCGCCCCTTCGTCTCGATCCACGCGCGGATTCGGTCTGAGGCATCCCTGGCCGACTGGCGATCGTTGATCTCGAGATCGTGAGCGAGGAAGCTCGCGTGCTTCTTGAAGGTAGACTCAGGCACGATCCCCCAGGGGATCATGAGGCCATAGATGTCTGTGGACCCCCGCACAGGGCCCGTCAGCCGCTCCCATACCGGACAGCCAGGCTCCATGCCCGCGACGCAGCCGTACGGCAGGATGAGGGCCGTGCGGCGAGCGGTGGGCTGGACGGGGCGGTGACGACGCGCCTCGGGGAGCGCGCGACCGATGGCAAGCAGGAAGCTCACGACTTGGGCTCGGGGATAAGGGGGACGTACCGCGTATTCCGGAGCTGCAGCTGCTGCACGCCCTCTGTGTCCTTCCCAAGATCGCGCAGGCCGAGCTGGACCTGGGCGCCGGGGCGGGCAGCAGGGCCTGGGACCTTGGGGTTGCCAAAGACCTTGTCTTCGAGCATCTGGCCGATCAGGTTGAACGAGATCGGAACCTCGATTCGATCTGTGGCCAGCATACCCGTCGGGGCGACCGCGGGGTTGCTGGTCCGGACGTAGGCAAAGCAGCGGACGATCGCGTCCACACGGCCCGTCGAGTCAAGGACCGGGTTGGTCCGGAGGCCCATGTAGTACCGATCTGCGGCCCGCGGATTGTACGGAGCCGCCTGCATGAACGCGGGCAGGTTGATCGCGGAGATCCCAAAGTAGGAGTCCGGCGGAGCGAGGATGCTCATCGTGGACGCGTCAAGCTCGCCGATGGGGAGCAGCATCTCTTGGCCGTTGTAGATCTGCAAGGATCGGACGGAGATCCCCACGCCGATCACGACCGCCGTGTTGCGGAACTGACCGGTCGCGGTGGTGACCAGGTAGTTGCCCTGGGGGTTGCTCTGGAACCCCATGGCCCGGTACGATCCGTAGGTGAACGTCTGCGTCCTGACCACATAGTCGGCGCTCGCCACGAAATTCGTGTTGGTGGTCGCGGTCAAGCGCATGAGCAAAACAGGATCGTCACCCGGCACCACGATGCCGTCCGCGCCCGAGTAGCTGTCCGAGGCCCGCGCCGGGAACATGGCGATCCGCACGTTGCGGCCAGGGCCCGGCGGGCCATCCGAGGCGAACTGCAGCCCGCCAAGGCCGGTGACGAGGGCCTGGTTGACGCTGACCGGCTGCTCAGGGTTGAGCACCGCCGCCTTGAGCACCTGGTCGGCGAGCAGCGCGTCCTGCTGCTCTGTCGTGATCCCGCGGCGTCCGTACCCGCTCTTGGACTCCTTCCCCTCGGCGTCCATCAAGGTGGACTCGGCGGACGCCTCGCCGCGCTCCAAGCGGATCACGCCTTCGTCATACATCGGCAAGATCAGCTCAGGATCTCGTATGGTCTCCGCGGAGCGCTGCACGGCGAGCTTGGGCGCCTCGGCGTCCGCCTCGGGCTTGTCGTCCGCCTCCTCCGGCTCGTCTGTGCCCGCGCGAGAGCCCCGCCGGAGCGCAGGGGAGCCCCAGGGTCCCCCCTTCTCCTTCCAGAGCCCTGGGGCCCGGCGGGGCGCACCGTGGAGGGCCTTGGCCTTGTCCTCCGCCAGCGCGGTGCGCATCTCGCGCTCGAGCGAGCGAAGCTGGTTGTCATATGAGGAGATCAGGGACTCAATCTGGGCCTTCTCCTGAGACGAGGCGTTCTCCCACTGGTCTGCGAGGACATTTCTCCTGATCTCGATGGCGGCGCCTTCGAGGCGCGTGCCCGAGGTGGTGCCGGTGCTGCTCGCGACGAGGGACTTGATCTTGTAGATCTCCCCCAGCTCGCGGGCCTTGAGCATGCTGGACTTGATCCTGGCGACGTCCTCTGGCTCCGTGGTCTTGGCGAGCAGCTTCTGCAGCCCGATGTAACGCTGGACCTGCCGCTGGGACTTCGCCTCATCAGACCGGGCCTGCTTGATGAGCTCCACAGTCATGCCGGCGGCCATGTACCCAGCCGCGCCCGCCGCGGCGACGAGCCCGAAGCGCTCCGGCACGAAGACGTGGGACTTGGTGGGGCCAGCGCCGAGGCGAGCACCAGATCGAGGAGGGCGGGGCATCGTCGCCTCAATCAGGCCGGTTGGCGAAAGAGATCACCCTGGACGCAACAAAGCCAAGACCAAAGAGGAAGGCGGACTCAAGGGGGTTCTGAACCAACACATCCCAGATCACCGTGGGCCGCGCCGGCTGGTTCGAGGAGCCCGCAGGCGCCGCCCTGCGCGACTCCTCCCGGGCCTTGGCTTCGAGCTCTTCAGACAGGGTCGCGCGCAGGGCGTACTCCAGCGTGATGAGCTGGCGGTCGTAGTCGGCGATCAGGGTCTCGATCCTCTTCTTCTCGGCAGGGTCGGTCGCGCTGTCCCACTCGTTGGCGAGCACGTTCCTCCTGATCTCCAGGGCCGTCCCTTCCAAGCGTGGGCCCTGCGGGACCGTTCCCCCCGCGGAGAGCAGGGCCTTGAGCTTGTAGAGCTCGGCCCGCTCCCAAGCCGCCGCCATGGACGACTTGATGCTCAGGATGCGCTCTTTGTCCTTCGCGGACGCGAGCTTCTTCTTCAGCTCGGTGTAGCGGATCAACTCCTTCTTCGCGAGGGCCTGGTCCGCCTTGATCGCCTTCATCACCGCAGGCGCGACCCTGAGCGCCGCATCGGTCAGCGAGGAGACCGTCGCCGTGATCGCCGCCGCGGTGGTCGCGGCGGCGCCAAAGCCGGCCCGCACAGGAGCCTGGGAGGTGGCCAGGCCGCCAAGCGCAACCCCAGGTGGCCCACCAGTCGGAGCCATCACGCGCACAAGGTCCACACGCACCTCCACGCCGCGGAGCATAGCACACCCGCGTCCGCATAGACGAGGGCCACGGGCTGACGCGCCCGTGACCCCCAGGACCCCAGATCGAGGTCAGCGCCGAAGGGCGCCGCCTGGGCGGATCAAGAACGCTCCCAGGGCCAAGACGCCCAAGGTGGCAGCCGCCGTCTTGATCGGGTGCTCCTTGACCGCGCTCATGACCACCGTGGTGAACGCCGGAGACGGCGGGGGGACCACGTCCGCGCCGTAGGTGTCGAAGCCAAGCTTCGCACGAGCCGTTCCGGTCTTCGTGGGCGTGAACACCTGGCTCACCGGCGCAGCCGCAGGGGGCGGAGCCGCAGGCGCTGGCGCCGGAGCGGACGCCGGAGCGGGCGCGTATACCGGCGCCGGAGCGGGCGCGTACACCGGCGCAGGCGGCGGGGTGTACGTCGGGGCCGAGGGCGGCGACACCGAGGGGAAGGCTGGCGGCGCAGGAACAGGGGCCTGGGCCACGGGCGCAGGGGCCTGGGGCTGGGTCGGAGAGACCCCCCGCGAGAGGAGGATCGAGCTCGCCCTGGCCCGCGCCGCAGGCATCGAGAAGACGCCGATGCCCCCGCCCTGCGCGATGTGCAAGAGCCGGGCGTTGGTCATCGACGCCATCTGGTCAAGCGCGGCGGTCAACCGGTCCACGGCCGACGACTGGGTCGACGCGGGGGCCACGGGCGCCACGACCACCGGAGGCGGCGCGGCCACCGCCGTGGAAGGCTTGGACAGAAAAGCAGATACCGATGCCCCAGGCTTGGCGGCCGTCGAGCTGGTGGTCGAAGACGTACCCGGCAAGAAGCTCGAGACCCCAGGCTTGGCCGCCGTCGAGGTGGTGGTCGAAGACGTGCCCGGCAAGAAGCTCGACACCCCAGGCTTAGCCGCCGTCGAGGCGGTGGTCGAAGACGTGCCCGGCAGGAAACTCGACACCCCAGGCTTGGCCGCGGTGGAGGCCGTCGTCGAAGACGAGGGGCTCTTCGCGTCCTTCAGGTTCATGATCTGCGCTTTGGTCAAGCCAAGCGCAGCCTTGACCAGCTGCAGGTCCCTCTTCCCGGCCTCGAGCAGGAGCTTGTCCGGAGACTTGGCTTGCGCCTTCTCCG
>JACCDX011176405.1_pt1 | contig 10858 bp, 5 predicted proteins | sample 7449681 | NCBI WGS metagenome assembly JACCDX01 (sample SAMN15323450, study PRJNA562643) | freshwater metagenome | isolation source: river surface water | place: USA:Blue River Watershed | collected 2017-08-18
ATGTGTGGGCTCAGATGATTGTGGGTGGACGTCATTCCCTGTTTTCCGCCTTTCTGATCGGGGCTGGTACCACGCTGATTGGGGTGCTTTTAGGCCTGGCCGCTGCCTTTTGGGGTGGTCTGGTCGATGAAGTGATTTCCCTCGTCAGCAATATTTTTCTCGTCATTCCAGGACTTCCCCTCGCCATTGTTGTGGCCGCTTATTTGCCGAGCGGTGCCTTTACAATAGTTCTGGTTCTGATCGCGACGGGATGGGCATGGAATGCCCGCGTCTTCCGCGCTCAGGCCATGAGTCTTCGGCAGCGTGACTTTGTTGCGGCCGCAATCGTGGGTGGGGAATCGAGTTTGCGCCTGATGTTTTTTGAAATTCTACCGAACATGGCTTCGCTGCTTCTTTCGACCTTCCTGGGTGCCATGATCTATGCGTTAGGAGCGCAGGTGGGTTTGGAATTTTTAGGATTGGGTGACATCAGTGCCATTACCTGGGGCACGAATCTTTATTGGGCCAGCAATGATGCGGCATTGATGACGGAATCCTGGTGGACCTTTATCCCGACAGGTGTCTGCATCGCTTTGCTTGGTTTTGCCCTGGCTCTGCTGAATTTTGCGATCGATGAGATTGCGGATCCCCGGCTTCAAGTGCAAAAGGTTTGGCATCGTCGGGTGAAGCATGCTGAAGCTGGATTAACTCCTGTGGTGAGGACGGCCCTATGATGCGGATTGAAAATCTTGGCGTTATGATGGCTGATGCAGCGGGTTCTGTGCCGATCATCGAAAATTTGAACCTGGAAATTAAAAGTGGAGAAATCCTGGGTCTGGCAGGGGAGTCCGGCTGTGGCAAATCCACTTTGGCGAAAGCGATCCTTCGCATACTCCCGCCGCCGGCCTATATTTCCAGTGGTCGCATATTATATCAAGGGCGCGACATACTCGACTTTGGATTGGAAGAGATGAAATCCTTTCGTTGGCGCGAAGCCTCCATGGTCTTTCAGAATGCCTTGAATGCCTTGAATCCTGTTCTGAGCATCCGTGAACAGCTCAGGGATACGCTGAAGGCTCATCGCCCCATTTCGAACCGTGAAGCGGATGATATTGCAGCAAGCTGGATGCAAAAGGTGGGCCTGCAGGAGAAGCACCTCGATGCATGGCCTCATGAATTGTCCGGGGGAATGCGGCAGCGCGTTATGATTGCGATGGCGCTCCTTTTGGAAGCACCGCTCTTGATTTTGGACGAGCCGACCACGGCTTTGGACGTGATCGTTCAACGCGAGATTCTGCATACGATCGTTGAGCTGCAGGAACAGCAGAAGTTCTCCGTGCTCTTTGTCACGCACGATCTGCCTTTAATGACAGCATTCTGTGATCGCATCGCCATTCTCTATGCAGGGCAGATTGTGGAGTGTGGCCGCAGTCAGGATATTGCGCAGCATGCCCGGCATCCTTATACGCAGGGGCTCATGGCCTCTTTCCCTTCTCTCGACGGTCAACGTCTGCAGAAGCGAGGCATTGCCGGCTATCCTCCAGGTTTTGTAAGTCGACGCAAGGGCTGCGCCTTTCATTCACGCTGTTCCGTAGCCTGCATGGAAGGATCCTTGCAGCAACCCATCCTGCGAACCATCAATAGCGGTCATCAGATAGCCTGTCATCAGAACTCCTAGCGTGGAACAGGCCTTTTCGCTCCTTGGTATTTTTACTGGTTTGGTTTCCTGAAAATCATCTTTACACTACAATGAAAGCGGGGATTCAACTTGCTTAGATGAGAGAAACCACACTTGAAAATCTTAATCATTGATGATGATAATGATGTGCTGGATATGCTTAAGGACTTGATCATGGAGTCCCTTAATTCGATATGCCTATCCGATACAAGAAATTTCTGAACCTGATCTCAATGCTCATCAAACTCCCAATTCGAAAAGCGGAATAAACGGCCAGGGCTTCTGGCATTCTCTGATATCATGAGTCCAGGTCTTTCGATTTTCGAAATTCCGGTCATGGATTATTCTATTCTGGATGATCGGAGAAATTCAGTAACGAAGTGAGGTCGTACACGATGATCATATCGATGCCCTGTGACCGGGAGCGAAATGGATCCGAAGCATACTCCATGAAGATCCTTGCGAAAAAGGTCCAGGCTGCAAAGGAAGACAGCGCCGCTGCGTTTGCACCGACCCTCGCGACCTGGATTTCATTATGCTATCGACACTCGGGGCAGATGCAGCTGATCATGGACGTTTCGCTGGATTCATCGTCCGACGATGCTGAAATCTTCGGCTTGAAGCTGGATCTTGAATTGGCAATGAAAGCCCAGGATCTCATGAACTATCTCTCTGAAGAAATCGAGCTTCAGCGAAATGCCCAAGCGGATTCAAATTGCGCATTCTTTGCTTTGAGCAGCGAAAACGCGCGAGACTATGTCCGAGATCTGGTTAAACAAAGACGCTATGAGCTTGCTCTTTTGGTCTTATGGAACAATGGGCGTTGGCACATGGAGTTGGTTTATAACAGCCATCTGCATGATGATACGAGCGTTCAGGAACTCATGGATCGCTATGTGCGCTGGTTGGACTGCATTCAGGTTTCTCCGGAGACTTTAGTCGGGCGTCTGCCGATGTTCACGGCTCATGAAACTACGGCTCTCTATCAACTTCTCGATAGCCGGCAGGCTGATTATCCAGAGACTCCCCTGTACGCCTTGATATTGGAGCGCGCTCGCCAGTATCCCGATGCTGTCGCCGCAGCTTCGGGATCTGAGACACTCAGCTACGGGGACCTGGTAACGAAGAGTCAGGGTCTCGCTTGCAGACTGGAGACGGACGGCGTTAAAGTTGGATCCGTCGTGGGTGTCTGTTTACCTGCCACTGTCGATCTTTTGGTGGCCATTCTAGGAATCTGGCAGGTTGGAGCGATCTATTGCCCTTTGGATCCGGGTCATCCTGAAACTTATGTCCAGCATATGCTGGACCAGGCGAATCCGCACACAATTCTTTTGCATAGCCGCCTGCAGTCCTTGCCTTGCCTCCTGGCAAGGCGACACCTGATATTGGATCAGGTCATCGAAGAGGATCTCCCGGCCCGTCAGGTTCAGAAAAATGTTACAGGGGAAAGCGGGGCCTATCTCTTTTTCACGTCCGGAACAACGGGTAAACCTAAGGCGGTTCTGGCCAGCCACCGCAATCTGTCTCACTATATTCATGGCGCCCAGCAGCTATTTGCCTTCCATGCTCAGGATGCCTTCATTTCGATCGCCCGCTATACCTTCAGTATCAGCCTCTTCGATCTGATATCACCGCTTTGCGTGGGCGCTAAGCTCTATCTGGCTGAACGGCACGACATTCTCAACCCGGAGCGTTTGATCCAATTGTTGGCTGACGTCACGGTCCTGCATGCTGGACCCAGTCTTCTGTCGAGCCTATTTCGCTATCTGCGAAGCCACCCCGAGCAAGGACAGAGCTTGTCGCGCCTCCGTCACGTTTCGTCGGGTGGAGATATTGTTTCAGCATCCATCATGGAAGAGATGAAGCGGGTCTTTTCCCATGCTGAGGTCTATGTGCTCTATGGGAGTACCGAAGTCAGTTGTATGGGCACCTTTCATGAGGTTTCACGCCAAACCGTGCAGACCAAAAGTCTTGTGGGACGATCCTTTCCCAACGTGAAGGTGCGTGTGTTGGATGAAAACCTTGAATTGCAGGGTTTTGGAGTCACGGGCGAAATATGCTTCGCCGGACCGGGAGTGACCCTGGGATATTACAATCGCCCGGATCTTGAAGTGAACAAGTTCGTCATGATCCAAGGAGAGCGTTTTTATCGAATGGGCGACATGGGTCGTCTCATGCGCAACGGTGACCTGGAAATGCTGGGTCGACTTGATTATCAGATACAGTTGCGAGGTATTCGTATTGAACTCGTTGGTATTGAAAACACCATCCGTGAGCTGGGTCTCGCTGAACAGTGTGCGCTGGTTCACAGGAAAGATGAAGCTCAGGAATCTTTGATCGCAGTGCTGGTCGGTGGCAAAGAAATGAGCCTGTCTGATTTTCGCCGCACCTTGGCCCAACATCTGCCCGATTTCATGCTTCCCCAACACCTTGTGCGCATTGAAAAGATGCCGTTAACTGTCAATGGCAAACTCGATCGGCGTGCCCTCCAGGATTTGCCCTATAAAGAAGCGGCGCGAAATGATCCCGACGCTTCGGGAGATCAGTCCCTGCGCGCAAAGCTGTCCCTCACATTTGCTTCCATTTTGAATCGGAACCAGTTTGAAGCGGATCAGAACTTCTTTGATGAGGGAGGCCATTCGCTCCTGGCGGTCATCCTTCTGCAGGACATTCGTGAAAAATTTAATCTGAACATACCGCCCCAGGTGTTTTTTGTGACTCCCACGGTCAATGGAATCCTGACCTATTTGGACGGGAAACCCTTGCATGCGGTCAAACCCATCCACTTGAATAGCACCCATGATAAGACCAAACTCTTTATGCTGGCTGGCGTTCAAACCTACCGACCCCTTGCACGCCGTCTCGCGGATTCATTCAGTGCGTTTGCCGTTTTTACCCCGGAAGAACTTTCAGCCACTGATGCCAACAGAGAAACGCTTGCTATTACGCGCCTTTCTGATTATTACCTGGACCAAATTCGGGAAAGCCAGGCCAAGGGACCTTATCACCTTCTGGGCTATTCTTTTGCAGGTATAGTGGCTTTTGATGTGGCGCAGAAGCTGAAGGCGGCCGGTGAAGAGGTCGGCCTCTTGGTCCTGATCGATGCGATTATTCCAGAGTGGAATGACCGTTGGACCTTTCGTTTCAAGCAACTTCGCCGTGCGCTCCGCACACCTCCTCATGTGCTTTGGCAGTTTATAAGGCGGCGTCTCAAGGAGAAGATGCTGCCGAAGTTTTCCAGCTTTAATCAGTTTCGCAAAGACCCGAAGCTGGGCCGATTGCAGGAGGAACGTATCCAGGCGAAATCAGAGGCTGCTTTGTCCTATGTGAATCGTCGTCAGATCTATACGGATCCCTGTCTTCTCATAGTATCTGGTGATCGCCTCCGGCAGGATCCATTAAAGAGCCGAACCTGTGGCTGGTCCGAAGTCATTCCTAATCTGTCCGTGCGGACAGTTGCGGGGGATCATTTCAAAATGGTGGAAGAAGAGCCGGACGTATCCGAGATCGCCCGCCTGATTCGACAGTTCTACCGGGAACGATTCATGGATAGACCGAAAATGGAGCCCGATTCTCTGTCAGCGCAGGAAGTCAGTTCCTTTTGAAGTTCCATCTCAGCCCATGGTTTCGCGTGCTGCTATAAGTTTTCCATAAAAGTGTGATGTGTGGTCAGGCAAATCCATCCAAGGCAGAGCAAAGCTGTTATTATGGTTAATCATATCCAGCTTGCTTAAGGATTATTATGCGTGTTAACGTCCATTTGCTTGTGGCTTGCGCATTAAGTTGCATCGGACCTGCCTGTTCAAAGTCAAAGAGCACCAAGTCCGACGAGGTCAGCCCCTCGACAGAATCGGACAGCGATGAGGCTGATAGTTCCAACATCATGGTCGCCCAGAGTTCTGCAAGCTCTGCGGTCAAAATCAGTTCCCATACAGACAGCTATTATTTTGCTCCATTTCCGTTTGCATCGATCCTCCAGTATGCTTACACCCCCGGTTCTCTCACGGCGGCGACCAGCTTTACGAATCTTCAGCGTTATTTGATAAAATCAGCCGCTGGACGCTACCTGACGATCGGAACCAGTGGCGCCCTGTCTGCATCCGATACACTGACCACCTACTCCGATACCTTGAGCAAAATTTTTCAGGTCATTGTTGACCAAAATCAGAGCACATGGTTTCGCTTGGATTCCGAACTGCATGGCATCTATTCCTTGGATAGCGATACAAGCGGCAATCTGAGTTTTTCGAACAACCGAGGAAGCGCGACCACCCCCACAGGTCGTGGCTATGTTGTATTTTCTTATGATGCTGGAACAAAGCTCCTTCAGGCCAAAGCGCGGTATAGCTATGATCTGACGAGCTATACGCACAGTTCGACAGCAGATGCCTCGTTTCCTGCACAGAACCATTATGTCAAGGACAACGGCACTTCTTTCGTGCTGGTTTCCTCGTCAGCGGATGCCACTGCGATCACCCTTGAAAATACCCCCATTGATGTGGCAATGCCAAAGGATTTCAACCCTGACAGCACAAGCTATCAACCTAATGGAGCGGTCGCGATCAAAAGTTATATCACGAACAAGCAGTCTGATATTGAAGGTGCTCAGGGTAAAGTGCAGCAGGACATGGATTCCGCATATCAGACTCAGGTTGCAGCTATCGGTGACAATAGAGGAACAGAGACCGCCGCGACAGCAATGCTGGATACCATTGAAACGACTCTTAAGTCGGAAGGCAGCAGCCTGCGTTATCCCAAAAAACTCTATCTGGCTTTTCGAAAGGCAGCTCTCAACAGCCTCCTGAAGGCTGATGGAATTGCCAACGGAACCCTCGGTCAGAACACAGTTCCCTATGTTTATTTCACGAATGCTGCGGATAGCAGTGGCATTCACCATCCATTTATGGTGATTGCCACCTATTCGATCGCGGATAAGCCCAATCGTCTGCAGGATGTGCATCGCCCGCCTGGGGATGGAACAACGGGAGGTTATGCCGATCAGAAGGTAACGCGAGACGCGACTCTTCAATTGGATTTAGTGAAGATACCCTTGAAAAACTATGGAAATGTTAGCTCTCTTACTGAGAACACTCTGCTTGCGACGCTGAATTCGGATGTAGGGAACAAGGCTTCCAATGACGTTTACAACTATGCGAGCATAGCGGGTATTGGAGTTGCTGTCGACGGCGTGATCATTTATCCGGTCGAAAACAATACGCTGGCCACTGCGCACAGTGCCGCCGAGATTACCAGCAATGGCATTCACGTTGGCCAAGGTATGGGTTTGCACTATCATGCAGACGGTCATAGTGCGAATAGCAATGATCTGAGTCTCTATAATATTCAGGACTATGAAGGTCAGAGTCATCCCCCCGTGATAGGCTTTGGCTTGGATGGCATCGGGCTGTTTGGTATTTATGAGAGCCTATACCCGAACATGGAAGGCTACGATAGTGGTCTGGATAGCTTCGGTGGACATTCGCACGGCGACTTGGGTTATCACTATCATGCCCATATGTTTCAGGCCACCACCAGCAAGAATGCATCGTATACAGTCCATGCTCTGATGAAAGGGGCCTGGAAAGGCAATATCAACTCGATCCCTGAGTTCTGGGATACGAATAAGAAAGAGCCAGCTTATTCGCTGGCACAGAAGCACAAGTACGTCGGGAAAAAATAGTCAATTGGTAGGGCGATCGCTTGCGATCGCCAGCTGACTCAGCAAGGTCCGAGCATCCTTCTTCACATCGACCCGGGTTCCATTCAAAATGCCTCGAAGGTAACCCTTCTGGTCGATCACATAGAGGTGCTCGGAATGCACGAAGCTGGGCGTCATGGCTTTGCGTTTAAAGACTTGACTGGCAAATGTCTTGCGTGCCAGGTCGTATATTGTATCTTTGTCGCCTGTTAGGAGCAGCCAACGCTCGCCATTCAGTTTCTTCTGCTCAGCATAAGCCTGCAGTCGCTCCGGCGAATCGTTCTCAGGATCGACGGTGAGTCCGACAAATTGCACGTCTTTGCCCAGCGAACGGACTTCCTTTTCGATGCTTTTCATGCCTTCCACCAGGAAGGGGCAAAATCCCGAACAGCTTGTGAAGATAAATCCTACAATCGATATTTTGCCTTCAAACATGGACTGATCGCGTGACTTGCCGTTCTGATCCTTCAACTGAAGGGGTGGAATGGAGATGAGAGGTGTTTTATCCGGGTGCCCCGCAGCTGAGGGCGATCAGGGTAGCCACCACAACAAGACTTACGGGTAAGAATTTTGACAAGTTTTTCAGTTCCATTCGCAGTGACCTCCTCTCGATACTTCCCAACATAGAGCCCCGTTCGGCGCCTGAAACGGCAGCTTAAGGAATATATTATGATGAGATGGGGAGAATTATGCTGCGTGCGATGGAGTTGTCCCCATCGCATCAGGCTTCTTTAGATATCAAAGGGATCCTTTTGCGAAACTGCACAGGATCGGGCCTCTCCGGCTTGAGCACAGGCTTTGACTGTCCCCGTGTTCTTATTGATGCTCGTGGTGGCTCCATCCGAGGGAGGAGTTTTTGCGCGAGCCACAGCTTTGCCAGCCTTGGCGGTTGCACTCACCTGGCCCGTTTTTTCATCTCTCTCCACGGTGGCGGAAACGTCGGGACGTGATTCAGCTTTGGAAACTGCATCACCGGCTTTGGCAACAGCTTTGCTGCCTTCTTCAGCATCAGCCTTGGCGGTCGCTGAAGCGGAACCGGCGCTGGCTTTGGCTTCGACTTCGAAAGTTTCCATCATTTCAGCTTCGCTCATTTGATAGACCTCGACGACAGATTGGGTTTCCCCTTCTTTCATTGTGCTGCTGTCGATGGTTTCGAATTGCGAAAATGTCTTTTCGCGGCATTCACAGACACCTCCGCTGGTTTGAGGAAAGGGACTGCGATCGGACCACGTTCCTGTCCAGGACGCGCTTTGCTCTTCACAAGTTTTCGGACACACATTCTGAGCATCCTCCACTGTGCTGACCTGAGAGTCATTCACAATGAAGAATGGTGAAACCTGCGCGGCAACTGCCGCTTTCGGCGTGGGAAGAGCAGGTCTTTCCACTTGTTTGCAATTTATGAGTAGGGCAGACAGAGACAGAATGGTCCAGAAAGCTTTCATGTTTCACTCCTTATTTAGGCCAGGCTTGCGATGATGGACTGACCGGATCTTTACAAGAAGTGCTCCACAGGAAGGCATTCCTAAGATTATGTAATTATTGATAGAAATTACTATGGAGAGTTTGGGGCAGCAGCGTCTGCATCTTGAAGAGGGGCGATGAAAGGCGGTAACTTCCTGGTTGGAAATACAAATTTGAGTCTGTAAATCCTTCCAGGAGTCGTTGATGGGATGTATTTCACAGGTTATCTTGTAAGGTGTTGATATAAAGATAAAATTCCGTAACTCGAGCCCAGCAGAAGCCGGGTTTCGAGGGGCTTACTGAGGCTTCTGAGACTTCGCGTAATCAAGAGTCTGCCGTATCAGCTTCCTATGCCCTGAGCTCGCCACGGCTTTGTTGGCAAGATACTCCTTGCCGACGGTGATCAGATCATCCCAGCGTGCGACTTCCACATAGTAGCTGAGCAATGTATTGAGAGCTGCTTCACCTTGTTCTGACTTGGGAGCCAGTTTAACGAGACCATCGAAGCGTCGCATGGCATCTTCGTAATGACCAAACTCAAAGAGTGTCTGGGCCGCTGTGTAAAGAGCGGGAATGTTCTGCTCGTCCTCAGGCCAGTTCTTGTAGAAGAAGTCGATCTTTTCAATCAGAGTGCTTTTGCTTTTGGTCAATGGCACAGGGTTTTTCGCTTTGCCCGGCTCGGGAAGTTTCGGCAAGGCTTGAGTTGAATCCCAGTTGGCCGCGGCGACGACAAGGCTATAGGCCGCATCACGCCGATGTTCGCTCTTGGTGTCGTTGGCAATTTTGGTGAGGAGCTGAATCGCGCGCTCCATTTCCCCATTCTGGAAAACGAGTAGCGCATAATTATAGCGAGCTTCATCCTGCGCATCGCTGTTGGGATACCAGTCCATAAAGAGGTCGTAGTAGCTCTTGCTGATCACCATGAGCTTGCTGGCGTCATAGACCGGCTGACCTTTGACAGCCTTGGGTGGTGGCTGTGAGCCCATTTTTTCAGCTTCCTGCTGAATTTTGGAAGCAGTGAGTATCAGATGATTCGAAAGCTGCTTCTGATACGCTTCAACCAGAAGTTTGTCCTTCTGCCACTCCTTCATCCAGGGATGATCTTCCTCGAAGAGAGAACGTATTTTTTTATAAGCTTCCAGAACTTTATCGAAGCTACGGGTTTGAATGAAAAGGTCGATCTGGCTCATGAGGTCACGCGGATAATAGCGGCTCTCGACTTCCTTCGGCAGGTATTCCCCGAAAGCTGATTCCGCGAGCTTGCTATCCCCATCACGGATGGCATCAACGGCGAGATAGACGAGATAAGTATGATATGCGGACTTGGGCTTGTTCTCTTCGAAATACTTCTGCACATCCGCTTTCGGTGTGCGCATTTCAGCAAAAACCCAGGCGAGATCGACGGCGGTTTCTTCTTTTAATTTGTAGGCAGGCTTATAGGCATCCCAATCATTCATCAGCTTGTGAGTCAGGCGCAAGGCCACAGCAGCTTTTTCGAGTCCGGCCATGCGCTTGGCATTGTCCTTCTCTGTCTGGGTCCGCATGATATGAACCCAGGCGAGTTTATAGATCGCATAAGGACGAACCGGAGTTGTTTTGTTATCCATGATGCCTTTGAGAAGGCCCTCGGATTTATCGTATTCCTTCAGTTGGAAATAGTATTCCGCAAGAGCGAGGTTCACGTGGGGCATGAAACTGGAGTTGGGAAAGCGCTTTTTGAACTGGTCCAGAAAGAGAAAGAGGTTCGAGTTCTGGGTACGGGCCAGCAGGCGAATCAAAAGATACTGATTGCGATCCTGTTCGAACGTGTAGTTATTGACAAGGTTGCGTGCGAAACCTACGGTTTTAAAGGAATGGGACTCGATCTCCGCTTGCTTGGGAATTTTGCTGCGGGCTGTGACGTCCTGGAGACGCCAGTCTTTTGATTTAAAGAAAAGGTCCCGCTCGGCCATCATACGTTGGAACGTGGAAATTTTCAGGGACGTCTCGACCAGTTGTTTCGCCAGGAGAAATCCACCACCGGCACTTTCCTTCGTGAGGTC
>JACCDX011651371.1_pt1 | contig 10857 bp, 7 predicted proteins | sample 7449681 | NCBI WGS metagenome assembly JACCDX01 (sample SAMN15323450, study PRJNA562643) | freshwater metagenome | isolation source: river surface water | place: USA:Blue River Watershed | collected 2017-08-18
ATGCCATCGACCAGACTTTGCCGCAGATCCTCGACCGCATCGGGCGCCAGGTCGACATGCGCTGGCAGCTCAGCGAGACCAGCGGCCTGCTGGTGGAGCCGGATTTCCCGTATCTGCAGACGTATCGGGTGGATTATGTGAATGTGGAGAGGGAGTCGAACACCCAGTTCTCGGTGGCGACTAGCATCTCGGGAGTGGGCGGGGCGTCCGTCAGCACGACAGGCGGCGCCAACAATTCCATCGCGCAGCTTAATCAGAGCAGTTCCAACACGTTCTGGGACACCCTGGTAGCCAATCTGAGAGCCATCCTCGAAATCGGCCCAGAGTCTGCGGCAGTCCCCACAGGCGTGGTGGAAGGTGAGGACGCAGAGGTTGCGGCGGCTGTCGGCACGGGCGATACCATGGCGCGACCCTCCATCATCGCGAATCCAGAAAGCAGCATTGTCACGATTCGAGCGACCAGTCGGCAGCATCAGGAAGTACGCAATTTCCTGGAGTATGTCCGCACGCGCTCCTTGTACCAGGTGATGATCGAGGCGACGGTGGTGGAAGTCAGCTTGAATGACGAGTACCAGGCCGGAGTGGACTGGGCCACCTTGAGTCGTGACAACGGGCAGATCGATTTCCTGCAGAGCGTCAACGGATTGAACCTTTCCAGCGCGCCTGCCGCGATGCTCACCATCGACAAGAGTGCAGGGCCGGACGCGGTGTCCACCACCATGCGCATGCTGTCGGAGTTTGGTGATCTGCGCGTGCTCTCAAGCCCCAAGATCATGGCTCTGAACAATCAGGCAGCGATGCTGCGTGTGGTCGACAACAAGGTCTACTTCACCGTGTCAGCTGAAGGCGGTACTCCAGCGACCGCCACAAGTCCGGCGGTTCCCCCTACTTACACCACCACGATCAACACAGTGCCTGTGGGTTTCGTCATGAGTGTGACGCCTCAGATCAGCGAGAATGATCAGGTCACTCTCAATGTGCGACCGACCATCTCCCGCATCGTGCGCTACGTGAATGACCCCAGTCCCATTCTTGCTGATTCCGGCGTCATCAACGCTGTCCCGGAAATCCAGATCAGGGAAATGGAATCGATCCTCAAGGTCTTCAGCGGTGACGTCGCCGTTCTCGGCGGGCTGATGCAGGATTCTCTGGAAAACAGCACAGCCGGACTGCCTGGTGTCTCGCGTCTCAAGGGGCTTAGCAATCTGTTCAGTTACAAGAGCGAGACAGCGGTGAAGACGGAGCTGATCGTCTTCATTCGTCCTGTCGTGATCAAACAACCCTCACTGGACGGTGATCTTGAGGAGTATCGCGAATTCCTCCCGGCAGGGGGAATTGCCGGCGATGGGCTTTTCACATCGCAGTTTCGCGATTCCGACGTTCGCTGATTGGGGAAGAGTAGACCCGCATGAGTCTCTTGATGGAAGCCTTGCGCAAGGCTGAGGAAGCAAAACGACAAGCCGCGCAAAAGGATAAATTTACGACTGACCCGGCAATCGGGGATGTCGAAATGGTATCCGCTGCCGAGGCGGAAGATGCGGTAGCCATGCAAGCGGAAGAGGCGCCATTGTCTTCGGCAGATGTGCCTGAAACTACACTGGGTATATCTTTTCGCGCAGAAGAGCCTGCGGCTTCTCCTGGTCTCGACGTTCCCTTCGATTTTCAGATTGACGAGTCCTTCGGGTCGCTCGATCTGAAGCCTGTTTCCGCTGATCAGGCCACGGAGAACTCTCGCAGCGCGGTGGCGCAGGCAGTTGGCAACGCCGAACACGAGTCGCTCCTGGATCTTGATCCGGAAATCGACTACGTGAAGCCGGAAACGCTGCGTCAATTGCACGACAAGGTGGCAATGGAATCTGCAGCGGTGGAGGAACGGCCGAAGGCTGCCGCGCTCACGTTGACGCTGGAAGATGCCCCGGATCGCGATGAGCCGCCGCGCGCCACCTTTATCGCGGATCCAGATCCCGCCAGTGGGGAAGGCAACGCTAAGGTTGAAGCGGTCATGACACTTGCCTCCGAGCCGCCTGCTGCAAGCCCTGCAATCGAACCACCGGGAAAGTCGGGAGCGGAAGAGCCCCCTTTGCGTGCCTCGCGAGTGGAGGAGTCCGAGGCTGCGCGAACGGAATCGGCACCATTGCGACCACGCTTCAAGGTGCCTGGCAGCAAGGGCAAGGAGGAAGACAGGAAGCGGGAATCCGCGCGGGCCGTTTTCAATGCGAAGGCCGGTCAGGCGACAGGTTTCCGCAACAAGCGTCGGTTGGTAGCAGTGGCCGCCGTCCTGGCGCTGATTCCACTCGCGGGTGGAGGCTATCTGCTGGTGCAGGAAATGGGACTTCTTGGCGGAGGCAATCAATACAATATTCCTGCAGCCAACTATGATGCGGCCGGCAATTTCACTGCAATCCCGGAGCAGATTCCGGTGTCGCTTGAGGCCGTGCAGCTGGCGGATGTCACCCAGGACCCGATTGTCGACACTGCCTCTGTAGTTGACACGGTCTCTGCAGAGATAGCAGCGCCGGTGGATACGGTGATCGATTCGGGCGTTGTACGGTCAGCAGATGCCGTTGCGGTCAGCGCCGATGCCGAAGTCGCCGCCGAAGTCGCAGCGCCAGTGCAGACCGTCGGTCCAGTCGAACAGCCAGAGAGCGTCGATGATGCCGATGTCCTGAGCGAGTCACCAATCCAGGAAGTGGTCGTTGCCACGACGGAGGCAGAAGTGATTGCCAATGATCCGGTTACGCCTGAGGTGGCGATCCCGACAGCGACTGCGACGCCAGCCCCGATCAACATCATCCGCAACGACAACGCCCCGGCCGTGAACGCCCAGCTCGCCAGCGCCTATGCGGCCTTCCAGGATCAGGACTACTTCGCCGCTCGCAGCCTCTATCAGCAGGCCCTGCGCGAGCTGCCCAACAACCGTGACGCATTGCTCGGTCTGGCCGCCGTGTCCGTGCAGCTGGGCGATGTGAGCACGGCACGCGAGCTGTACAGCCGTCTGCTGCAGCTGGACCCGCGCGACGTGCTGGCCCGCGTCGGCCTGCTCGACAGCATGCCCCTGGGCGATTCGGTGCAGACGGAAACCCAGTTGCTGAGTCTGAAGTCCGAACATCCCGAGATCGCCCAGCTGTCGTTTGCCCTGGGCAATTTCTACGCCGGGCAGCGCCGCTGGAACGAAGCGCAGGCCGCCTACTACGACGCCCTGCTGGCCGCCAAGGCCCAGAGCGGCTCGGCCGTGAGCCCCGATTTCGCCTTCAATCTGGCTGTCAGCCTTGATCGTCTGAACCAAGCCGAGCCGGCCTACAACTTCTACCGTGAAGCCCTGGAGCAGTCGCGCACCGTCAACCCGGGGTTCGACCTGCGCATCCTGCGTGATCGCCTCGATTCCCTGGAACGACAACTGCCATGACTGACGCCGCACCCGCCCCCAAGAAACGCCTTGGTGCGATGCTTGTCGAGCAGGGCGCCATTACTGAAGACCAGCTGCGCATCGGCCTGCTGGAGCTGAAGAACAGCAACAAGCCGCTCGGGTCCATCCTGATCGACCTGGGCTTCGTGACCGATTCCATCGTGCGCGACGCGCTCAGCGAGAACACCGGCCAGCGCAGCGTCGATCTCTCCCATGCCGTGCTGGACGCCGCCTCGACTCGCATCGTGCCGCAGGATCTGGCGCGCCGTTACACCATCCTGCCGCTCAACTACGACCGCAGCCGTCATCACCTGACGCTGGCCATGGCCGACACCTTCAACATCGTGGCCCTGGACCAGGTGCGGGCGCTCAACGGCGGCAATCTGGACATCACCCCGGTGCTGGCGAGCGAGAACGAGATCGCCCGCATCATTGAACAGTTCTACGGCTTCGAACTGTCCATCGACGGCATCCTGCAGGAGATCGAGACGGGCGAGCTGGACTTCGAGAGCCTGCAGTCCGCCACCGACGAATACAGCCACCCGATGGTGCGCCTGGTGAACGCCCTGCTGGCGGACGCCGCCCAGCGCGGCGCCTCGGACATCCACTTCGAGCCCGAAGAGGCCTTCCTGCGCATCCGTTACCGCATCGACGGCGTGCTGCGCCAGGTGCGCAGCCTGCACAAGAGCTACTGGCCCGCGATGGTGGTGCGCCTGAAGGTCATCAGCAACATGAACATCGCCGAGTCTCGCGCCCCGCAGGACGGCCGCATCTCCATGTCCCTGGTGGGGCGCCAGATCGACTTCCGTGTCGCTGCGCAGCCCACCACGCACGGCGAGAACATCGTGCTGCGTATCCTCGATCGCAAGAAGGGCATCGTGCCCATGGACAAGCTGGGCCTGAGCGAGGACAACTTCCACCTGCTTAACCTGATGCTGGCGCGGCCCGAGGGCATCATCCTCGTGACCGGCCCCACCGGCAGCGGCAAGACCACCACGCTCTACTCGGTGCTGAACCACATCAACACCGAGGGCGTGAACATCATGACCATGGAAGACCCGGTGGAATACCCGATGTCCATGATCCGCCAGTCCTCGGTGAACGAGTCGGTGAAGATGGGCTTCGGCGAAGGCATCCGCTCCATGATGCGCCAGGACCCGGACGTGATTCTGGTGGGCGAGATCCGCGACCACGTGACCGCCGAGATGGCGTTCCGCGCTGCCATGACCGGTCACCAAGTGTTCTCGACCCTGCACACCAACTCGGCCGTGGGCGCCATTCCCCGACTGCTGGACATCGGCATACTGCCCGACGTGATCGCCGGCAACCTGATCGGCGTGGTGGCCCAGCGACTGATCCGCAAGCTGTGCAAGGACTGCCGCCAGCCCAAGATTGCCTCCGATCTCGAGCGCATCCTGCTGGGCGTGCAGGATCAGCCGGGCGACATCACCATCTATTCCGCCGTGGGTTGCGATATCTGTGAGCATCAGGGCTACAAGGGCCGCAACTCCGTCATCGAGATCCTCAAGATCAGCGGCGACATGGACGACCTGATCGCGCGCCGTGCCGGCATGCGCGAGATGCTCAACCTGGCGAAGAAGAGCGGCTTCAAGCCGCTGGCCGTGGATGCCTGTCGCCGCGTGCTGGACGGCACCACCAGTCTGGAAGAGATCACCCGAGTGGTGGACCTGACCGACCGGCTGACGGGGTGAACTGAGCATGCCGCTCTACAAGTACAAGGCCATGACGCGCGAGGGGAAGATCCGGCAGGGGAATCTGGATGCCACGAACGAAGCCGACCTGGAGCAGCGTCTGGGCAAGATGGCCATGGACCTCATTCGTTCCGAGGTCACGGCGGAACATCGAGCCAGCTTCGGTCAGCGCAAGATCGAGAAATCCGACCTGATCAACTTCTGCTTCCATATGGAGCAGCTGACCCGCGCTGGTGTCCCGATGCTGGAGGGCTTGAGCGACCTGCGTGACAGCTTGGAACATCCGCGCTTCAAGGAGGTCGTGGCCAACATCATCGACGAGATCGAGGGGGGCAAGAACCTGTCAGAGGCGTTGGCGGAACACCCAACGATCTTCGACAATCTGTTCGTGAATCTCATCAGGGCCGGGGAGGCTAGTGGCGAACTCGGGCAGATCTTCGAGAATCTGGCCGCGACCATCAAATGGCAGGACGAACTGGCCACCACCACCAAGAAGCTGATGCGCACGCCGATGTTCGTGGGCACCGTGGTGATTGGCGTGACCTTCTTCCTCATGGTCTATCTGGTGCCTCAGTTGGTGGGCTTCATCATGAGCATGGGGCAGGAGCTGCCAATTCACACACGTGCCCTGATTGCCACTTCCAACTTCATGGTGAACTACTGGTACATCTGCCTAGGCGTTCCGGCCTTGCTCTTTGTGTCGCTGCGCACGGTGATCAAGCTGAATGAGCGGGCGCGCTTCCTGGCGGATGGTTACAAGCTCCGTGTACCCCGTATCGGCGCTGTCATGCAGAAGATCATTCTTTCCAGGTTTGCCAACTTCTTTGCCATGATGTACGCCGCCGGCATTCCCATTCTGCGATGTCTGGAAATCGCAGAAGGGATCATCGACAACACGGTGATCCGTGCCGCGCTGGTGCAGGCCAGACAGGACATTCAGGAGGGAGAGCCGCTGTCGCAAAGCTTTTCCAATACGGGCCTGTTTCCGCCCTTGGTGGTACGAATGCTCAAGGTAGGAGAGTCGACGGGCGGCCTGGACAAGGCGCTGCTGAACATCAGCTATTTTTACGACCGCGACATCAAGAATTCCATCGACGGTGTGCAGGCCCTGATTCAGCCGGTGATGACCGGATTCCTCGGGCTTCTGCTGGGCTGGGTCATGATGTCGGTCATGGGGCCGGTCTACGACACGATCAGCAACATCCAGGTCTGATAACGAGAAGATGTCCATGTTCAATCCAGGCGGGCTGACGAGAGCACGAGTTCTGCTGATAGAAGCCGGCGGTGTCACGCTGTTTCGCTGGCAACGCGGGGCATTGCGCCTGTTCGAACGCTATACCGCGCACCCTGCCGATCTCATGCGCTTCGAGAACCTCCTGCACAAGGAGTCGAAGGTCCCTTTCATCATCGTGATGGACTGCATTGAGGAAGATTTCCGGATCGAGACTTTTGCCCATGTCACTGGTTCTGATCGGGCGAAGATGCTCGAACGCAAACTGAGCTTCGCCTTCCGCAACACGCCTTACAAGATTGCGCGTGTCGTAGGGCGGGAGAAGGACGGGCGCAAGGACGACCGTGTCCTTCTCACTGCTTTGACCAAGGCTGAACTCGTCGACCCCTGGATCACGCGCATTCTCAAGGAAAAACTGGCGATTCTCTGCGTCACCTCCGCCGCCTACATGATGGAGCTGCTGGCGGTGTCATTGCAGCTGCGCAGCAAACCGCATGTGTTGTTGGTGAACATCGAATCAGGCACCGGCATGCGCCAGACCTACCTGCAGAAAGGACGTGTGATCTTCAGCCGTCTGACACCGATCACGGAGCGGCTGCAGGAAGATCTCACCGGGATGGTGCAGCAGCAATCCCTGCAGACGCGCAAATACCTGGAACGAATCAAGCAGGTTCCCTACGACACGCTTCTGCCGGTCCACATGCTGAATTATGGGGACCTGAGTTTTGCACTGCCCGAAGCCACCGAAGCAGATCTGCTGAGTTTCCAGCAGGCTGATGTGCACAAGCTGATTCCGGGAAGCAGCCTGGAGCTGAAGGAACTCGAAGTGGGTCCGCTGGCGGTGTCCCTCGTGCAGGCGCTGCGGGGCAAAGGGCTGAAGAACGTCTATGCTTCAGCCGCGCAACGCCGGTTTCATCTGCTCAACAACATCAACAAATCCATGTATGTCGCCGCGGCAACCCTCGTTCTTGGCGTAGGAGTCGCGGTCGCGCCGACGATCTCCGAGACGCTGGCACTGTGGGAGCAAGAGCAGTCGACCCTGCAACGCACGCAGCCCTTGATGCAGCAGTACGAACAGTTGCGCGCGTCCTTTCCGGAAACTCCCATCGAGTCCAGCACGATGGCCCTAGTGGTAAGCACCCATGATGTGCTGTCTCGGCAGGCACATGATCCCAGCGAGATGCTGCAATTGATCGGCCAGGCCATGGAGGCGGTGCCGAGCATGCAATTGCGCAGTCTCGACTGGGATCTCACGGCGAGGCCCTTGACTGATCAGGATCGAGCCGGGCTCGTGGCGCCACTGGAGGGAGCTGGGGAGTTGCTTCGTTTCAGTCTCAAGAACAATCGCACGGATCTGGTCCTGGCCATTTCAGGAATCGTCCAGAACGCTCCGGACTTTCGCACGGCCCGCAACGATGTTCTGAGCTTCATAGCAGCTGTCGAAGCCACACCGGGAATCCGGGTCGAACAGGTTGAAATGCCCGTTGAAGTGCGTTCTGACGCAATCGTCGTCACGCGCGTCGACGATGAACTGGTCAATGCGCCCTTTACACTGCGCGTGATCAAGTCGGATGTGGAGGGCGCAACGCCATGAGTCAGCAGAAGCTGTTTGCACCCGACGACCTGGTCTTGATGCACCGCCCGGCCGCGGTGTTGGGTGTCTGTGTCGTGCTGACGCTGGGGATCTACTTCGGGGTGAATTCCCTGAATGCTTCTGCCAGCTTTCGCAGTCAGACCGCACAGGCGCAATACACGCAGGTGCAGGATTCGATCCAGCAGATTGCCTCAGAGGAAGCCACCTTCGTCGAGTACATCGACCGGTACCGCAACATGGAGCGGAACCAGGTTTTCGCGGAGGAGGATCGTCTGGCACTCGTGGAGTTCGTGCAGACCATTCGCCAGCAATCGCGCTTCTTCCCCGTGCAGATCGAGATTGGTGAACAAGGCAGTGAGTCCCTGGCTTATCCGCCAGAGGAGTTGTTGCCCGGCCAGCCTGTCGAGTTGCGTTTCAGCAACATCTCCATGGATTTCAGCTCCTTGCATGAAGGCGACTTCGCCGGCCTGATGTCCAAGTTCATCCGTGGCAATGGGCTTATCGTGCCCGTCGATTGCAATCTCACGTCCGTCGTCGAGGAAGGTCGGGAGTTTATGGATGTGGCCCCCAATTTACTGGCGAGTTGCGAGCTGATCTGGTTCACCATGAATCTGAACCCGGGAGTACCTGTGAATGGACTTTAAGGTGCTCGTGGCCGGCTTGATGCTACTTCAACTGCCTTTTGCCAGTGCGCAGGAGGTTTCCCTGGGCAGACTCTTCAGCACGGAAGAGGAGCGACGTCTTCTCGATGCGGCTCGCACGGCGCTCTTCGAGGAGCAACAGATTGAAGAGCTCCTCAGCGAAGACGTGTTTCCAGCGCAAGAGGAGCCGGTGTACCAGTTGCAAGGGGTGGTCAATCTCACCGGTATCGTTCGCCATGCGGATGGCTCCTACACGATTTGGCTGAACGGTGTTCCTGTACGTGAGGATGACTTGCCGCCGAATATCGCCCTGGACGCGAGTGCTGCCGTACCCTCACTCCGGGTGCAGGTCGGTACAGAGAGCTTCAGTCTGCGACCTGGGCAGATTCTGGAAGCCGACCAACGACGCGTGCGTGAGTCCTACGAAATCACGCCCGAGCAGGTGCAGGCCATCAACGCGGAGGTGCAGCTGCGCGCTCAGCGCATGCGCGCAGTCGCCCAGCGCGTGGCGAGTCGCAGCGCTGATGATGCTTCAGGGGCAGCGCGGGACCAGGCCGTCCCCTCTGAAGAGGAAGCGATGGTGCAATCCGTGGTCGAGGGCCTGCGACTCTTGCAGCAGGCGCAAGGGGCTCAGCCATGAAGCGGGGAGTGGATGGCAGAGAACGGGGTGCCGTGTTGATTCTGTTCTTCCTGGCCTTGTTTCTCAGCGGAGCGACAGTCGTGCTTTCTGCCTTGAACAATCGCACCGGGCTGCTGGCCCGCAATGTGGAAATGCAGCTGGATATGGAGTTGGCGAAGGAGGCCCTTCTGAGCTACGCCATGATGTACCCCATCGAATACGCTCCGGCTGGCCCCGGGCGCTTGCCGTGCGTGGACACCAATAACGATGCGCTGCCCGATTGCACGGCGGCGACACTGGGACGTTTGCCTCAGCGCGTGACCCTGCCGTCCGGTGTCCCCTTCAGCTTCAGCAGTGCAGGGGCGGGTGTCGACCAGCAACTCTGGTACGCCGTCAGCACCAGCTTTCGCACCAGTGCGGCGACGGTGAATGCCAGCACTGCGGCAGCCTTTACGCTGGATGGCGCGGCCAACATCGTCGCCGTTCTTATTGCTCCGGGCACGCCTTACGCGGGGCAATCCCGCCCGAGCAACCTGGCGGCGCGCTATCTCGAGGACACCAATGCCACGGGGCCCGCATTTGTCACGCGCTCCGCGCTGGCAAATTTCAATGATCGGGTGCTCGCCATCACCCGGGCGGAATTGCTGACGGCCGTCACGCCCCTGGTGGCCGGGCAAATGAAGGTCTATGCGGATGCGGCCTTTGCCGGTACCTATCCAGCGGACATCACAGCGTTCCGAACCACCGTTGCGCAAGGCTGGGTCTCGACCAATGCGTGGCACACCGCGCTGGCAACCTACACACGGGTATCCCCGACAGTGGCGACATTTACCTTCTCGAACTGCGGAATCACCTTCACCATCACCAACGGCAGCAATGGACTGGGTCGCACCCAGTCGTCGTGCTGAGGACATCATCATGAAGCGGGACACAACAGTTGGGCAGTCACACATTCGCGGCTTCTCGCTGATCGAGATGGCCGTCGTCATGTTGATCATGGGCCTGTTGCTCAGTGGCCTCTTCCAGGCCATGGGACAAAGCACTGAGAACACCCGCCGTACGGATACCACCTCGCTGCTGAACCAAGTGGAGGAGGCCCTGTATGGGTATGCCCAGGCCTATGGCCGGCTGCCTTGCCCCGGCATCGATACCAGCGCAGGCGTTGAATCAGTGGCCGTTGTAGGCACGGGCCAGTGCACGCAGGCGCACGGCTTCGTGCCGCATGTGACACTCGGACTGCAATCGCAAGCCAGCTCCAATGGTTTGCTCGTGGACGCCTGGGGCTTTCCCGTGCGTTACAGTGTCGCCACACTCGCCAATGGCGGGAATCGAGTATTCACGAATGTCACCGGACTGCGCGCCCAGTTTGCCTCCGGGACTCCGCTGACGCCCGATGTGCTGACCTTGCTCTGCATTTCCGATACGCCAGGCTGCGCCGGTGTGGTGCACGCCAACACGGTGCCTGCCCTTGTCTTCTCGATGGGAGCCAACGCGGCCAGCTTCACCTCGGCGGATGAAACCGAGAACGCCGGGGGGTTGCTCGGCACGCTCGCGGTGCCGAACGACAACGAATTCGTCAGCAAGACCTACCAGGGCGACAACTACGATGACATCCTCGTCTGGCTCTCGCCGAACATCCTCTTTTCCCGCCTTG
>JACCDX010570272.1_pt1 | contig 10855 bp, 20 predicted proteins | sample 7449681 | NCBI WGS metagenome assembly JACCDX01 (sample SAMN15323450, study PRJNA562643) | freshwater metagenome | isolation source: river surface water | place: USA:Blue River Watershed | collected 2017-08-18
ATTATACCTAACCACTATGATAGGGCTATGACCTTTTGTAGAGTGCAGGAATTTTACGAATCACCTAACCCTGATTTCAGAGGTAAGCATTTTAACATTTGGGATTTTATTGAATGGTATAGTAAAGAGCATAAGGATGCTTTCACTTACGCATTTGATTGGGGTGGGTTCAATATTCCATTACCTATTGCTTGGGAATGTTACGAAGGTAAAGATAAAGCACCAAAGAAAGGTTACAATGGTGTTCGTTCTTTGCCCGATACTTGGAAAAGTAAATGGGATGAAACGATGAAAGATATTGTGTGGGCAGTTGAAATGAAGATGTTTCATAAAAAGAATAAAAGGGATAGTAACGCCTATATTATTGGAGCTAATGATACCGAAGGTGACACATTTCAGCACGAAGTTGCGCATGGGTTATACTATACTAACAAAGAGTATAAGGAATTGATGGATGAAATTACCGATGCTATTCCTTTGGATATTCGTATGAAGTTCAGAAACAATTTAATAGCTATGGGATATACCGATGGTGTGGTATATGATGAAATACAGGCATATCTTTGTTTCCATTATGAATACACAAAGTTCAGTAAGGGTGTACCTAAAAAGATTCTTAAACAATTAAACAAAGAGTACCGAAAGGTGTTCAACAGATATTTATAGATATGGATGGATTGACATTTATATTGATATGGGTTCTTTCAAGTTATCCTATTGTTAGGCATGTTAATAGGAGAATGGAAGAATTAAACGATGAACTTAGGTTCAAAACGGCATTTCAATTACTATTATTTATTAGAGCTCAATTTGAAGTACCAAAATGGTATTTGATTCAGCTCACTAAACTTTTATCAAAATGAGAAAAAAGAAATTAACAAAAGAAGAAAAATCAATGAGAATAAGCGAACAAAGATTCGGCTTAATTGTTATTCTTTGTAATGTATTGGATACCCCAAATATAGATGAAAGAATTAAATCCGCCATAGCAGCATCTCTTTTAAATTTAATGGATACTAGCTTTATAGAAGGTGAGGATGACCCATTCAAAAATCTTATCAATCACTCTATTGATGGATTTTGTGCGGAAGTTGAACAAGCACATGGTATTGAAAACTATCGTTTAGAGTTGATGGCTGAGGTTGAGGCTACTCGTGCTATATTAAGTGAAGTAAAGGCTAAAATTGAAAGAATTAAGGATGGTGATAGGATTTTAAAAGATATTTGTTTGAACTAATATTTATACAAAACAAAATAATATGGAAAAGCAATTAGCTAAAATAGTAAACAAAGGATTGGCAGGTGAGCCAGAAAATGTAGTTCTTCAAGTTATAGATACTTTGAAGATATTTGAATTTTCACAAATCAAACATGTTGATGAGGGTGGCATTGTTAGAGATGTAACTTTGATTGATGATACATTAAATCAACCTGAAATTCAGCATATCCTACATAATATGGGACATGATGTTAATATTACATTTGATGAAAACGATAATGTAACTTTATACTTCTAAAATTAAATTAATATGTTACGAAAATTAGAAAAATGGTTTGATATCTATATCGCCTATTTTCTTTATAATGGTAATAAGCAGTATCGCTATTACGATTATATGAAAAATAAATACGGAAAGAATTACGAAAGACTTTAATTTGGTACTTTCGTAATTTTTTTGTATATTTGTACAATTCAATAAAGGTTATGAGAATTACCCACATTTCAGATACACACAATAAGCACAATACCTTAAATGGTAAGTTGCCAGGTGGAAACCTACTTATCCACTCTGGAGATTTTACGTCTATTGGTAGAAAGCACGAAGTGGAAAAATTCATTGAGTGGTTTAGTAAGCAGGATTATACACATAAAGTATTCATAGCTGGAAATCACGATTTAGTATTTGATAGAGAATCTTTATATCACGATAAAGCAGCTCACTTTGAACATAAAGTATTTGAAGAACTACCAGCGCCAGGTAAGCCCAAATGGTTGAAAGAACTATTGGCTAACTTACCCGATGGTGTTCATTACTTAGAGAATAGTAGTGTTATTATTGAAGGTAAAAAGATATGGGGGTCACCGCATTCACCTTCATTTGGTTATGGTTGGGCATTCAATAAAGATAGAGGGCATGATATAGCTGAGGTGTGGAATGAAATACCAATGGATACCGATATCGTTATTACACATACTCCAATTTATGGTCACAATGATAAGACTCAAAACAATTATCAAAATGTAGGTTGTGCTGATTTGTATCACCGATTAAGAGAAGTGAAACCACACTTACATTTTTGCGGCCACATACACGAAGCATATGGTCACAAAACTATGGGATTGGTAGATTGGTATGATTTACAAACATTCAATGGATGTAGTTGTAACCTAAGATATGAAGCTGAGAATAATCCTATCACCTTCAATTATAATTTTGAAACTGGGGAGTTGGAATTTTTAATGTAGAGTTATGAAAAAAGAAAAAATATGGTTGTACTTAGATGATGTAAGGACACCAAAAGATGATAGATGGCAAGTTGTTAGAAGTTACGATGAGTTTGTGGCTCATATTAAAATGAATGGTTTGGAAAATTATGAAACAATATCATTAGACCACGATTTGGGTGATAGTGCTATGAATGAATATTATAACAATGTTCATCCAAACTATACATTGGACTATAATAACATAACCGAAAAGACTGGAATGGATTGTTGTAGATTTTTAGTGGCGGAAAGTATGAATACAAAAATACCTTTACCACAAATCTATGTACATTCAGCCAATCCAATTGGTAGTGGTAATATGATGGGATATATCAATAACTATTTTATGAATAGTAGAATGCCACAAAGCTGTATAAGAGTAAAAATAGAACACACAATATAATAAGTTATGAGTAAAAATCAAAAGGAAATCTATTTGGGTGGTGGTGCTAATATTAATGTTAAGAAAGCTAGTGTAGTTAGTGTACATAATAGTTTAAAGTTAATTACCCCAAATGATGGCGCCATTGCTTTAGATGTAAAGATTGAAGCAGACTTTGATACGATACCGGAAAAATACCACGAGGTGTTTTTGAATATGATATCGGCTAAGTATTTGGATTCTGTATCATTTGGTGATAATCCGTTTTCACAATGTGTTCCACCAAAAAAGAAAAAATGGTGGCAGTTTTGGAAAGCAAATGTAAACATATAATATGAAAGTTACAGTAGTAGTAAGAACGTGTAATAGGCCAGAACTATTTAAAGAGGCATTAGCATCCGTAGAATTACAAACTCACAATGATTGGGAAGTGATTATATTTGATGACGGTGCTTCTGATACAAACTTCAATATATTCAAAGAGTTTAAAAAAAGACATATTGATAAAAGAGTTTTATATGTAACACTTAATCAGGCTTGGGGATTGTATAGAGAATCTTGGACTATGGCTGTTGATTTAGCTTATGGTGAAATTATAGTTAGATTAGATGATGATGATTTATTGGCATCTGATTGTTTGGAGTTTTTATCAAATACCTATTATAAAAATCCCGAATTGGATTTTAGTTATGGGTCTGCTGTAACATTTTCAGATAACGAACTTCGTGAGATTATACAAACAAACAATCCATTTGAGCATCCAAAGACTCATCACGAATGGGCAGCATATACAATACCTAATAATAAACCTTGGAAAGAACCTTGGGCCTTTTATAGAGATTACTATAAAGAAGCTAGACATTTAACATCAATCATACATTGTGCTAAAGATAATATGTTTTGTACATTTCACACATATTGTATGAGAACCGAATCGGTTAAAAAGGTTAAAGATAAATTAACAATAACTTCAAATTGTGTGGATGATTTAGAAATAATGGGTAGTTTGGATTATTTAGGATTGGGCCACAACTCAATTAAAAAAATCTTAACTTATGTAAGGGTGCATAATTTCGGTAGAATAACAGATTCATCTAATAATCAAACTATGTTTAGTGAAAACTTTCGTATAAGAGATAAAGTGGATGAATTAAGACCTTCGGGATTTATATCAAAAATAATCCCATTAGATGCGCCAGATAATTTAAACACTGGTATAACAGATGAATTTAAGGCTGAATTTTTTGAATATAAACAAAGAATAAATAGTATGATAACACATTGATTATCAATGACTTATAACTTATTGGGTTTCAATGAGTTATGTATATAAAACGCTATAATATATCGGGTGGACTAATGACCTTATTGGGGTATTTGGGGGGAAATTTGGGGGGTTTCTGTAGGTTTTAGACCCCCTAAATAACCTTTCTATGTAAAAAAATGCCAAAAATTATTTGGTAGTTTCGGGTATTTTTCGTATCTTTGAGTGTAACAAAAATTTAAAGATATGAAACAAAAGTATGTTGTATTACCTGATTCGTTTCACAAAGGTTTGATTTGTAAAGTACATGTTTCACTTAATGGTAAGACGGGAACTAAGGAATTGAAAGTGTGCGCTGTTAAAGCTCGTTCAATTATCTTTATGGAAGTTGATAAGGTTAATCGCCAAAACATTTTCCGTAAAGTAGATAGAACTGATATTGTTAAATTCAGTCCTACGGCTATTTGTGAAATTACTGTTAGGGATGGTATCTTACCTGTTAAGTGGGAGAGTAGTTGGGATAGTATTGGACAACCATCACAATTGGTTCGTAGTTATGGTAGAATGGCTACGGCAGCTAGAGGCTTAGCATCACAATATAGTAAACATTTTCCATCAACCACTAATTCAGCCGCTGGGTTTCCAATGGTATAAAATTTAAGATATGAATATGAAAGTAAATGTAAACAAATTAGAAATGACTAGTTGTACAAAGTGTGGTAATGATATGCCACTTTTACGTTTCACAAAGTATGGTTATCGTAGTTGTGTAAATTGTAGTACAACACAAAAATTAGGTGGGGTGCAAATTGCTAACCACAAAACTGGTAATGAGATTCAAATATTACCAATGGAAGTAGCTAATAATATTAACCGCCTTGCTGCTCGTAGTGGATATGGAGTATGTAAGGGAATGAAACATAACTAATTAATATGGCAACTAAAATAGAATTAAGAAACAAAACGGATGAGTTTAATCAATGGTGTAAGCAATTTGGTGTTTCATCTTTATTTGATTATGATAAGTTTGAGAATAGAGAATTCTTAAAACGATTGGATGAAGCAAGACCTATTTACGAATCTAAAAAGAAAGAAAATGATAGTAGGAATAGAGAAAATTAAAGGAAAGGAATTCAGTTTTCCAATAGCAAACGCTCTACATGCTATCTATAAAGTTGAAAGTGTAAGCATATTGGATATAATGGGTTCATCAACAGGCAATTGGGGAGCAGTTGTATTGGCTAAATTTGAAAACAAAGGTACGCATTATTTAGTTCCCGAATATGTTGTTTTCAGTATTGAATATGATACTAAACTTATACCCCGATACAAAATATCCGCTATGACCAATGATGGATATGATGCTAAAATAGAGGTTAGTAGAAATGGAGTTAAAACGCCAGAATTATTTTTTAAAGCATTAACGGAAATAGCTGAAATTGTTAATCAAAAAATGTAAAATTAAGAATATGAAATTAGGAACAATTTACAAACAAACTAAGACAGGGGCAACCCAAGAGTGGACAATTGAAGTAGTAGGTAATAAATACCGAACCCATAGTGGACAAGTTGGTGGTGCTATCACTACAAACGAATGGACGGTAGTGTATGGTAAGAATGTAGGTAAGGCAAATGGCACTACTGATAGTGAACAAGCCCTTAAAGAAGCTGAAGCTAAGAGAACTAAGAAATTAGAGAGTGGTTACTTTGAGAACATTAAACACATTGGTAAAACGCAATACTTTGAACCGATGTTGGCAGCTAAGTGGGAAGATTATAAAGATAAGATTCAATATCCAATCTACTCGCAACCTAAGTTAGATGGTATTAGATGTATCGTAACTAAGGATGGTATGTTTAGTAGAAATGGTAAACCAATTCTTTCAGCTCCACATATCTTTGAATCATTACAACCACTATTTGCTGAGAATTCCGATTTGATATTTGATGGTGAGTTATACGCTGATAAGTTCGCTAATGATTTCAATAAGATTGTATCATTGGTTAAGAAAACAAAACCAACCGATGCGGACTTGGTTGAGAGTAAAAAGAATATTGAATATCACATTTACGATTTACCAAGCGTAGACGATGTATTTAGAATTAGGTATAGTAAGTTATGTGAGTTACGCTTACCAAAATGTTGCATGAGAGTTATAACACATACCGTAAGAAGTGAAAGTGAGTTGATGGATGCATATGGACAATATGTTGGTGTTGGTTATGAAGGACAGATGTTACGATTGGATAGTAAGTATGAGAATAAGAGAAGTAAATCCCTATTGAAGCATAAATCATTTGTGGACGAAGAATATACTATCTTAGACATTTGTGAAGGTGAGGGTAACCGAACTGGTACGGCTGGCTATATGGTATTTGAAACAGCAGATGGTAAACCTTTCAAATCAAATGTAAAAGGAACTTGGGAAGAAACGGCTGAGATGTTAAAGAACAAAAAGAAGTTGATAGGTAAACAGGCAACAATTAAGTATTTCAACTTAACGCCGGATGGTATTCCTCGTTTTCCTTTCGTAATCAATATTGATAGAGCAAGTTATGAATAAAACCAATAATATGAAAAACCTAATAGTAGTAGCACATCCTGATAAGAATAGTTTTTGCTACAATGGTATCTTTAAAACAATTAATAATACTTTAAAATCAAACGGAGAGGATGTGTACACAATAGACCTTTACAAAGAGAATAAGACATTTGAATTTGGAAAGGATAAAGTAAAAGAGTATAAAGAATTAATCCAATGGGCGGATAGAATATACTTTGTATCGCCGGTGTGGTGGTTCAGAACTACGCCAGCATTGGAATCATTCTTTGACCAAGTGTTTACACCCGGCTTTGCTTATAAGTTTGTACCAATAACAAAAAAGTATGGATACCCAAAACCATTATTAAAAGATAAAAAGGTTAGAACATATCTTACGCATGGAGCACCTGCTTTGCCTGTTAAAACTTTGTATGTTAATTCGGTGAAGTTAAGATTGGTGATGGGTGTGTATTCATTTGTATTCGGATGGTTCAAAACAAAGACTAGACAATTTTGGAGTGTACCATTTGTTTCTCAAAATGATAGAATGGTTTACTTAGAAAAAGTTAAAGAAGATGTTAAACGTGATTTAGTAGCATAGTATGAGTAAAGGTAAAAAGAAAAAGCCGGACTTGGTTGTATGGGATGAGGAGCGTGGATACTACCAAAGAGAATTAACTTATGGTAGTAACAATGGAGCACCTGCTATTAAGTTAGAAGATGTTACGGGTTGGAAGCAAATGCAAGCACAAAAGGCTAATAAAGTTTTTACAAAGAAGTATGATGAAATAAAAGAGGAATTTAAAAACTTAATTGATGAGGTACAATGGAATGAATTTGTATATTCAGCTAAGTATAATTTTGTGCCTGTAATGGGTGAAACATATTATCTATATGAGAAGGGTGATGGTTCTCCATTCCTTTCACTTATAGCACCAAACGAATGGCCGATGAAATTTATCGGAGCAACAAAATTGGATTCAAACAATAAATGGATGAGAATAGATTATGAATAGAAATGAAAACTTTTTAATTGGATTTGTTTTTTTGGCAGTGGCATTTAGATTAATTCCACATCCACCAAATTTTGCACCAATAACTGCATTAGCATTATTTTCAGGCGCATCATTTCGTAACAAATTGTTTAGTATAGTATTTCCACTAATAGCTATGTTACTATCCGATATAGTGTTAGGATTCGGTACAATATCGTTGTGGGTATATTCTGCTTTCATATTGATTACTATGTTTAGTTGGGTGGTTAAAGAATTAAAATGGACTTCAGTTCTTATTGGTTCATTAATATTCTTTATAGTTTCCAATTTTGGAGTATGGGTATTAAGCTATCCACATACAATTGAAGGATTGATTGCTTGTTATACTTTGGCTATTCCATTTTTTGGATATAGTATATTGGGTGATATGGCTTGGAGTTTAATTATATTTGGACTGTATGAAACAATAACAGAAAAAATATTTCTAAAATGATTTATTTAATTGTATATTCCACATTCATAGCACTATTGTATTGGATAGTTGGTTTCCGTAAAATTTGGAAACGAATACTAATGTTCAGAAACGGAAAGTATTGGACAGATTATAATGTGATTGAATTTGCAGCATGGATGGCTAAAGCTATAATCATTGTGCCGGGTTTAATATTTGGTGTTGAGTTATGGTATATGCATTTCCTAACCTTACTAACTTCATCACTATTAATTTGGGCATCAATGAAAAAAGATTTACCAACATTAATTTTATTCAATACAATATGGATAGTAATATCATTAACAATAATAACTCGTAACTTAATAAACATAATAGGATGAATACAACCCAATTAGTAAAGCAGGCTATTGCACAATTAAACCAACAACAAATGACTGTTGTTAAAAATCCGCCTAAACCTATATTCGTAATGAAAATACCAAACACAATAGTAGGTGCTGAGTTAAGTAAGTTAAGGGATATTATATCTAAAGATAGTATTTCGGATGATTATCATATATTGGTAATTCCTAATGTATTAAATGAATATGGATTTGAAATGTATAACGCTGATAAGATTGAGAGGCAGGAGTGGAATGAAATTGTGAATAAGTTTATTAAATAAATTTGGTAGTTTCAGAAATTATTCGTATATTTGTATAAATTAAAACTTAAAATGATAAAAGATGAACATTAAACAGGCATTAAAACTAAAAAACAAATTGGTTGCCCAAATCAAAGAGCAATATGATATTGCCAAAGCTCATAACTCAATTGAGCAAGGTAACCCTCGCCGTTATTCGGCAGCAACAGCAATCAATAAAGCTGAAGAGCTTTCAAATGAATTGGCTGAGTTAAAAACTAAAATCCATTTGGCAAACGCACCTGTATATGGTTTGATATTCCAAATGAGTGAATTGAAAAACCAAATCAAGCAACTTAAATCAATTCCGGTTGATGAAGGTAAGGTAACTGAAAGATATGGTTCGGTTAGCACCATCAAAGAAGTTGAACTAAATATCGCTGAGCGTGATAATTTGGTTAAAGGATTGGAAAATAAAATTGAAGCAATTCAGGATAAGTTAGATACACATAACGCTATAACTGAATTATAAAATATTGGGAAGGTGTGAGTAAGGACATTATAGGTTAGTTAATTCATACAACTATGATGCAATAGAAAGATAAATGATAATGATACTAGCGATAAGCTCAATCAAATCTCAAATTACTCAATTGTTCAACAAGTCAGCAAAGTCAATACACTCAAAACTCTTTGACCTTTTAATTAACTTACTAATTGAATTACCACACCAACTCATTTTTAAAACAAAATAAAATGATAGATTTTTTAAAAAAGTACAAAACACAAATTATGAATATCATTACGATATTTCTAATTTTAGAATTCGCAATTTATCCTGGTCTTACAACCGCTAACACATTCTATAATATTATGGCCGGTATTGGTTTATTGTTATTGATTGTATGGGGTGGATTGGCACTTTACAATTATGTAACATCGGATAAACAATTATCAGATGCCGAAATTAAACAAAAGTTGGAATCTGAATTAGGACCTGTTATTGATGAAATGGCTAAAGAGGTATTGGCAAAACCTAAAAAGAAATCAGTAGTAAAGATTGATGTTAGTAATGCAAAAAATTGGAATGAAATTGAAGGTATAGTTAATCCAATAGCTGAAGGTAGAGTAAAAATTTCAGTAGAAAACGCAAAACCTAAAGCCAAAGCACAACCTAAAACACAACCAAAAAAAGAAAAGGTTATGGGTGAGTATCAACTTAATAACAAAGAGAAAGTAAGAAAATCATTAACCAAAACAAGAACAAAGTAATATGAAAGTATTTTTATTTAGTATAGTATTATTATTCACATCATGTAGTTGCGTAGATACATCTGAAAAGAATGTTCAGTATAAATACGCATTAGGTGATGTGATATTAGTAAAGCCCGATTCAATGAAGGCAACTATAAATGGCAGATACGCATATGGTACTGATGGAAGTGGTGATAATGGAATTCGTTACGAAATTCAATATTATGATAAGGATGGAGACCAACGGAGCGATTATGTAAAAGAATTTCAAATTTTTGGAAAACAAAATAAATATTAAACAATATGGCATACGAATCGTTTGAAGAAAGGTACGCTCGCCAAATGAGAGAGCGTGAAGAACAAGAACAACAATTAAAATTAGAACAACAATTAAAAATTAAAAAAATGACAAAGTTAATCGGTGGTAGTATTATTGGATTATTCCTAATGGTATTTTTATTTAAATCATGTGAGCGTATTGATGCTGGGCATGTGGGTGTTAAAGTAAACCTTTATGGTGATAACAAAGGTGTAAGTGATGTGACTGAAGTGACTGGTATGGTATTCTACAATCCAATTACACATAACATCTATGAATTCCCTACATTTATTCAACACAAAGAATATACAGGTGATAATTCATTCGTAGTAAATAGTAAAGATGGTAGTGAGTTCCATGTTTCACCTATTATTAACTATTCAGTACAAAGAGCGAAAGTTCCATCCATCTTTGCTAAATATCGTAGAAGCTTGGAACAAATTGAAGAAGGATTTTTGAAAACAGCAGTATTTGATGCATTTAGATTAGCAACTAACAAATATACGGCTGATGAATTAATTGGTAACCGCCAAA
>JACCDX011673355.1_pt1 | contig 10853 bp, 10 predicted proteins | sample 7449681 | NCBI WGS metagenome assembly JACCDX01 (sample SAMN15323450, study PRJNA562643) | freshwater metagenome | isolation source: river surface water | place: USA:Blue River Watershed | collected 2017-08-18
GCCGATGGCGTAGATGTCAGTCCAGGGGCCCAGGGCGCCGTCGCGGCGGTACATCTCGGGCGCAGCAAAGCCGGGGGTGTACATCGGGCGGATGAAGTTGCCCTCTTTGGACAGCACCTCGCGGGCTGCGCCGAAATCAAGCAGCACGGCCTTGTTGTCGTTGGTGATGAAGATGTTGGCCGGCTTGATGTCGAGGTGGAGCATCTTGTGCTGGTGCACGATGCGCAATCCCCTCAGGATTTCATCGAACAGGCTGCGAATGGTGGATTCGCGAAACACCTTGTCACGTTTCAAGTCGCGGGCGGTGACGATGAAATCCTGCAGCGTGTCGCCCTGCAGGTAATTCATCACCATGTAGACGGTTTCGTTCTCGCGGAAGAAATTCAGCACCGACACCACCGAGGGGTGGGCGATCTGGGCCAGCGAGCGGCCCTCTTCGAAGAACGACTTCAGCCCCAGACGGTACAGCGGTTGCTTGTCGGGTTTGACGCGCGGGATCAGCTCGCCCGGCGAGCGCTCGGCCAGCGATGCAGGCAGGTATTCCTTGAGCGCGATCAGGCGCTTTTCGGGATCTTCGGCCAGGTAAACCACGCCGAAACCGCCTGCGGCGAGTTTCTTGATGATCTGGTAGCCGCCCACGACGGTGCCCGAGGGCAACGGAGCGGGCTTCGGCTTTGACATAATTGGCTTTTGTCTGGTGTCCAGGTAACCATGTCAGTCTACTCCATGACCGGCTTCGCCAGTGCGGTGACGTCTTCCAGCGACCACCCCGGAGAAGCCCCAGAAGACGGCGAAAACCCAGCCGTTTCTCGCAAGGCGGCATCGGGGGCGGTGGGCGCCGAGTTGCGCTCGGTCAACAGCCGCTTCCTGGACCTGAGCTTCAAGCTCGCGGACGAGTTCCGTGGCCTGGAGCCCGCCCTGCGCGACCTGCTGACCGCCAGCTTCAAGCGCGGCAAGATCGAGCTGCGACTGCAGCCCCAGCGTGCGGCCGACGCCGGCTGGCCCCAGCCCCAGCCCGATCAGCTGCACACCCTGGCCCGGCTGGAAAACACCGTGCAGAACTGGCTGCCCAAGGCCCAGCCGCTGAGCGTCCACGAGGTGCTGAACTGGTGTCGCGCGGCCGCGCCGTCCGTCAAGCTGGAAGATGTGGCCCTGGACGCCTGCCGCCAGGCCGTGACCGCCCTGACCGAGGCCCGCGAGCGCGAGGGCGCCCGCCTGGTGGGTGTGCTGAAAGACAAGCTCAAGGCTTTGCAGGCGTTGGCCGAGCAGGCCCAACCTCTGGTGCCGGCCGCCGTGGCGCGCCAGCAAGAGCGTTTTGTCGCCAAGTTCACCGAGGCCATGCAGGCTGTGGGCGGCACGGTCACCGAGCAGGCTGCGCAAGAGCGCGCCCTCAACGAGGCGGCGGCCTACGCCATCCGCATCGATGTGGACGAAGAGCTCCAGCGCCTCAAGGCCCACCTCGACGAGATCTCTCGCCTGTTGAAAAAAGGCGGTGAGGTGGGCAAGCGCCTGGATTTCCTGATCCAGGAGTTGCACCGCGAGGCCAACACCCTGGGCTCGAAGGCGGCCGCGCTGGAGCTCACGCAGATCTCGGTCGACATGAAGGTGTTGATCGAGCAGATGCGCGAGCAGGTTCAGAACATCGAGTGAGCTCGGGGGCCGCAGGGGCGTTCGCCGCTGCGCGCAAGGCCTCGCTGGTCAGCCCCAGGCCGTCCGGCGCCCAGCCGGGTGGCCCGAACATGTGGCCCAGTGCGTGGATGGGGTGGCCCGCCCGGCAGGCACGTGCGGCATCGCGCAACAGGTTGGCCCATTCGAACAGGCAGATGCGGAGGGCGCTGTAGGTGCGCACGGGCTGGACCAGGCCATAGCGGATGGGCACGCCATCCTGCTCGGGCACATAGGTGCCGAACAGGCGATCGAACAGCATGATCGTGCCACCGTAGTTGCAATCCAGGTAGTGGGCATTGGCCGCGTGGTGCACGCGGTGGGCCGAAGGCGTGTTGAAGATGCCCTCCATCCAGCCCAGCTTGCCGATCAGGTCGGTGTGGATCCAGTACTGGTAGAACAGGTTTGCGCCATAGGACAGCAGCACCGCATCGGGCGAAAAGCCCAGCAGGCATTGGGGCGCAAAGAACACGAAGCCACCTGAGACCTTGCCGGTGATCGACTGCCGGAAGGCCGCCGACAGGTTGTAGGCATTGCCGGTGTGGTGCACCTGGTGCGAAGCCCAATACCAGCGGATGCGGTGGCCCGCCCGGTGCAGCCAGTAGTAGCAGAACTCGGTGCAGAAGAACATCGCCACCCAGCCCCACCAGGTGTCCATCGGCACCGTGGCGATGCGGTGGGCGTACATCCAGTCGCCAAAAGGCAGGGCCACACCGAGCACGGCGCCCATGGGCAAGGCTTCGACCACTGCCCGCCACAGGTTGATGCGCACCGTGGTCCAGTACGCGCGCCAGTCGTAGGCGGCGGGGCCACGGCGGCGGGTGATGAGCCAGCCCTCCAGCGTGGTGAAGGTGACGCCGGCCACGCCCAGCGCGATCATCATGATCTGGATGGTGCCCAGGTGTTGCGAGGTGCTCATGTGCCAGTGGCCTTTCGTGCAGGTTCCGGGGAGAGGCCAAGGTCAGCCTGGGAAGGCGCGTTCGAGCAGGCGGTTGACGTCGACCTGCCGGGTGTCGATGCAGCCCACCACCGCACCCCAGTGGGGGGTCAGCCGGGTGGCGATGAAGGCCTCGGCCACCCACGAGGGGGCGTGCTGCAGCAACAGCGCTGCCTGTGCCACGGTGACCAGCCGCTGGGCAAAGACCCGGGACATGGCCTGCAGCGTGCTCGCATCGCCCATCACCATGGCTTCGAGCGATTGCAGGGCCACGGTGACCAGCGGATGCGCCGATGCTGCCGTGGCGAGGCTGCCCAGCAGGGTCATGGCGGCCGCCGGGTCTTTGCCGATGGCGCGCATCACGTCCAGGCACATCACATTGCCCGAGCCTTCCCAGATGGAGTTGACCGGTGCCTCGCGGAACAGTCGGGCCATGATGCCGTCGTCAACATAGCCGTTGCCGCCCAACACCTCCATGGTCTCGCCGGTGAGTTCCACCGCGCGCTTGCACACCCAGAACTTGGCCGCTGGGGTCATCACGCGCTTCCAGGCCTGATCCAGCGGGTCATGGTCGTGCTCGTAGGCGGCGGCCAGGCGCATCATCAGCACCACATTGGCCTCGTTCTCCAGCGCCAGATCGGCCAGCACGGTGCGCATCAGCGGCTGCTCGATCAGCCGTTTGCCAAAGGCCTGTCGCTGCCGCGTGTAGGACAGGGCCTGCACCAGCCCCTGGCGGATCAGGGCCGCGCTGCCGATCACGCAGTTCAGGCGGGTGTAGGTGGCCATTTCGATGATGGTGGGGATGCCCCGCCCGGGCTCGCCCATGCGGATGCCCCAGGCGTCCTTGAACTCGACCTCGCTGCTGGCGTTGCTGCGGTTGCCCACCTTGGCCTTGAGCCGTTGCACCTCGATGGGGTTCTTGCGGCCATCGGGCTGCCAGCGCGGCACGAAGAAGCAGGTGGGGGCGCCGTCGGGCGTCTTGGCCACAACCAGGTGGGCATCGCTCATGGGGGCCGAAAAGAACCACTTGTGGCCACGCAGGGTGAACTCGCGCGTGCTGCTGCCGATGGGGGTGGCGGCGGTTTCATTGGCCCGCACGTCCGAGCCGCCTTGCTTCTCGGTCATGCCCATGCCCACCCAGATCGAGCGCTTGTCCGGGATGGGGAGGTCGCGCGGGTCGTATGCCGCGCTCAGCAGGCGCTCGTGGGTGAGGGCGGCCAGCTCGGGCTCTCGCGCGATGAGGGGGATGGCGGCCTGCGTCATCGTGACGGGACACATGGTGCCGGCCTCGACCTGCGTTGCCATGTAGAGGCTTGCGGCCCACGCCGACCAGCGACCCGGCGCCTGACTGGCAAATGGCATGGACACCAGGCCGTTGGCGCGGTGCATGGCCATCAGCTCGTGCCAGCTGGGGTGGAAGCTCACCTGGTCCAGTCGGCGGCCGCGCGCGTCGAAGGCGCGCAGCTCAGGTGGGTGGCGGTTGGCCAGTTCGGCCAGCTCCAAGGTGTGGGCCTGTCCCAGCCGTTGGCCCTGATCGTGCAGGTGCTCGGTGTAGGCCTGGGTCTGTGCGCGTGCCAAGGCATCGAGCAGGGGGCGGTCGGTGGCGTGCAGGTTGAAGTCTTTGAGCTCATCGACCTGATTGCTGACGTGGTGGGTGGTCCAGTTCATGGGGGCCTCGGGTGGTGTGGTTGGGGTTCACAGGAACCGCGAAGCCAGCTCTTTCATGATTTCGTTGGTGCCGCCATAGATGCGCTGGACGCGGGCGTCGGCCCACAGGCGGGCAATGGGGTAGTCGTTCATGTAGCCGTAGCCGCCAAAGAGCTGCAGGCATTCGTCGATGACCTTGCCTTGCTGCTCCGACACCCAGTACTTCAGCAAGGCCGCCCGCTCCACGCCCAGCTCGCCACGCAGGTGCGCGGCCATGGCCGCATCCACCATGGCACGACAGGCCAGCAGGTTGGCCTGGCACTCCGCCAGCTTGAAGCGCGTGTTCTGGAAGCTGAACACCGGCTTGCCAAAGGCCTGACGCTCTTTGGTGTAGGCCAGGGTCAGGTCCATGGCCAGGGCCATGGCGGCCACCCCGGCGAGGGCGACGATCAGGCGCTCCTGGGGCAGCTCCTGCATCAGTTGCAGGAAGCCCAGCCCCGGCTGCTCGCCCAGCAGGTGGTCGGCCGGCACCTGCACATCGTCGAAGAACAATTCGGCCGTGTCCTGCGAGGCCATGCCGATCTTGTCGAGCAGGCGCCCGCGCCGAAAACCCGGCGCCTGGTCGGTCTCCACCACCAGGATCGAGGTGCCCTGGGCGCCGGCCTGGGGGTCGGTCTTGGCCACGACCAGCACCAGGTTCGCCAACCCACCATTGGTGATGAAGGTCTTGCTGCCGTTGATGCGGTAGGTGTCGCCTTCTCGCTGGGCCACGGTCCGCACGCCTTGCAGGTCGGAGCCCGTGCCCGGCTCGGTCATCGCGATGGCGCCGATGAGCTCGCCCGTGGCCATGCGCGGCAGCCAGCGTTGACGCTGCGCCGGGGTGCCAAAGTGCAGGATGTAGGGCGCCACGATGCCCGAGTGCAGCGATCCACCAAATCCGCTGAGGCCGCAGCTGCCCTGGGCCAGGATCAGCGCGGCTTCATGGCCGAAATCGCCGCCCGCGCCGCCATAGGCTTCGGGCATCGAGGCACACAGAAAGCCCTGTGCGCCGGCTTCTTCCCAGGCGCTGCGTGGCATGGTGCCGTCCCTCCGCCATTGCTCGTCGAGCGGCGACCAGCGTTCGGCGAAGAAGCGCTGGGCTGACGACATCAGCATCTGGTGTTCAGCGGTCATCCAGTTTGAGGTGAAGGTGGGGATCGGCATGGCAGCGCAAGTGGGCAGGAAGTTCATGCGAGACTGCGGCCACCGGTGGCGTGCGCCACGGCCGGCTGACGTCCCAGACATCGTGAAAAAAATTCTAGAAAAAAGCCCTGTGCCAGGTGTTCGGCTTTCTTCGACCACGCGCCGCAGGCCGCAGCAGACCAGGGCGCGCTTCAGTTCAGAGGCCTTGCAAGAGGCCTTTGTTCGGGTTTTGTTGGAACGCGGCTACGAGGGCGTCACGGTGCGCGAAGTGGCCGCGGTGGCCGGCGTGGGGGTGGGGACGTTCTACGAGTACGTGGCCAACAAGGAAGCCCTGGCCGCGCTGACCATCCACATGTGCGTCAAGCAGCAGGCCCAGGCGATGCAAGCCTGCATTGAGCGCCACCGTGGGCGCACGCGGGTGGACCTGGCCCATGCCGTGATCCATGACCAGATCGACCTGCTGATGGCTGATGCCGACAAGTGGGTGGCGCTCTTCCTGCTGGAGCGGCGGGTGTCGGCGCCGCAGGCCTATCACAAGCACTACGACCAGTTCGTGGACCTGTGGCGCCAGGCGCTGGCCGCGGCGGCCGATCCCGTGGGCGAGGGCCGCCTTGATCAGACGGCGCGCATGGTGCACGCCATGGTTTACGGGTGGGTCACGCAGAGCTTGATGACCTTGGGCGCCGGTGTGAACAAGGCCGATCTGGTGCGCGAATTGACGGACGCCGTCACGGCTTACCTGTGCGCCGTCCGCTCGGCGTGAGGCGGTCAGCCAGGGGGGGCGGTGTTAGACTTCGCGCGCCCAGCGAGGGCGCAGGCAGGCATTGGGTTTGCTGGCCGCTGGTCACCCCAGGTTCAACCTCGTCGCCAGATGGCCGATATGTCTGTTCAGTCCCCATCCGTCTCTTCCGGAGCTTCCGACATGGACCACCCCGGCAACCTCTTCGTGGTGTCCGCACCCAGCGGCACCGGCAAATCCAGCCTGGTCAAGGCCTTGCTGGAGCTGGACTCGCGCCTGCAGGTGTCGGTGTCGCACACCACGCGCTCGCCGCGCGGTCAGGAGCAGAACGGCCGCGAGTACTGGTTCGTGGCCAAGGACCAGTTCCAGGCCATGATCGACCATGGCGACTTCTTTGAACACGCCGAGGTGCACGGCAACCATTACGGCACCTCGCGCAAGGCCATCGAAGACCGCATCCAGCATGGCGAAGACGTGGTGCTGGAGATCGACTGGCAGGGCGCGCTGCAGATCAAGCAGATCTTCCCCAACGCGATCCTGATCTTCATCCTGCCGCCCAGCTACGAAGAGCTGCTGCAGCGCCTGAACCGCCGTGGCGAGGACTCGCCCGAGACGATCGAGCTGCGCATGGCCAACGCGCGCATCGAGGTGGGCCAGGCCCAGCACTTCGATTTCATCGTGGTCAATGCCCTGTTTGAATCGGCACTTTTCGATTTGAAGGCCATTGTCCACTCGCAGCGGTTAAAATACGCCGCTCAGCGCCGGAACAAGTCCACCGTGTTCCGCGCCCTGAACCTGGTTTGACACCTGGTTTTTTTCACCATCCGGAGCACCACATGGCCCGCATCACCGTCGAAGACTGCCTGCAAAAGATCCCGAACCGCTTCCAGCTGGTGCTCGCTGCAACCTACCGCGCCCGCATGCTGAGCCAGGGTCACACCCCGAAGATCGAGTCGCGCAACAAGCCCAGCGTGACCGCCCTGCGCGAGATCGCCGCCGGCCAGGTTGGCCTGGAAATGCTGCGCAAGGTGCCGACCTGATCGTCCGGTCGCCCTTCGCTGGACAAGGCCCGCACATGCGGGCCTTTTTCTTGGCTTGACGCCGACACAGGCTCCGCGCCACGGGGCCGATCGCGCTAAAGTCTGAGCATGACCGATGCTGCCGCAGCCTCATTCGCTGCCCTGACCCACAAACTCGATTACATGGACGAGGCGGACATCCGCCGCGTCCGCGACGCCTACCGTTTTGCCGACGAGGCCCACCTGGGCCAGTTCCGCGCCAGTGGCGAGCCCTACATCACCCACCCCATCGCGGTGGCGGGCCTGTGTGCCGACTGGAAGCTCGATGTGCAGGCCATCATGGCCGCGCTGATGCACGACGCCATGGAGGACTGCGGCGTCACCAAGATCGAGCTGATCGAGCGCTTTGGTGCGCCCACGGCCGAACTCGTCGATGGCCTGACCAAGCTCGACAAGCTGCAGTTCTCGACCAAGGAAGAGTCGCAGGCCGAGTCGTTCCGCAAGATGCTGCTGGCCATGGCCCGCGACGTGCGCGTCATCCTCATCAAGCTGGCCGATCGCCTGCACAACATGCGCACCATGGACGCCATGGCGTCGCACAAGCAGGCCCGCATCGCCCGTGAGACGCTGGAAATCTACGTGCCGATCGCGCACCGGCTGGGCCTGAACCAGACCTACCGCGAGCTCCAGGAGCTGTCCTTCCAGTACATCAACCCCTGGCGCTACGGGGTGCTGGCCAAGGCCGTGCGCAAGACGCGGGGCAACCGCCGCGACCTGGTCGACCGCATCCGCCGCGAGGTGGAGGTGGCCTTTGGCGAGGCGGACATGGACGTCGAAGTCTACGGCCGCGAGAAAACCATCTTCTCGATCTACAACAAGATGGTCGAGAAGAACCTGAGCTTTGCCCAGGTCAGCGACATCTTCGGCTTTCGCATCGTCACGCGCGAGCTGCTGGACTGCTACCGCGCCCTGGGCGTGCTGCACCAGCTCTACAAGCCGCTGCCGGGCCGCTTCAAGGACTACATCGCCATCAGCAAGGCCAACGGCTACCAGTCGCTGCACACCACGCTGGTGAACCCGGTGGGCACGGCGGTGGAGTTCCAGATCCGCTCGCAGGCCATGCACGCCGTGGCCGAAAAGGGCATCGCCGCGCACTGGATGTACAAGGAGAACGAGGAGGGGCACGACGCCTCGCCCCAGCAGGCCGCCGTGTGGCTGCAGTCGCTGATCGACATCCAGCACGAAACGCGCGATTCGGCCGAGTTCCTGGAGCACCTCAAGATCGACCTGTTCCCTGAGTCGGTGTACGTGCTCACGCCCAAGTCGCGCATCGTGGCGCTGCCCAAGGGCGCGACGCCGGTGGACTTTGCCTACGCCATCCACTCGGGTGTGGGCGACCGCTGTGTGTCGGCCAAGGTCAATGGCGAGGCCGTGGCCCTGCGCACCGAGCTGCGCAGCGGCGATGTGGTCGAGGTGATCACGGCGCCGAGCGCGCGGCCCAACCCGGGCTGGCTGAACTTCGTGCGCACGGGCCGGGCCCGCTCCAAGATCCGCAGCTACCTGAAGAACATGGAAGCCGAGGAAAGCCTGGAGCTGGGTGAGAAGTTGCTGAGCCAGGCCTTGCGCGCCGAGGGCCTGAGCATGCCGCCGGGCGACGACGAATCCGAGGGCGCAAGCGGCCAGCTGTGGCAATCGCTGGCGCGCTGGGGCGGCAACCGCAACCGGCGAGAACTGCTGGTCGAGATCGGCCTGGGCCGCAAGATCGCGACCATGGTGGCCAAGCGCCTGGCCCAGTTGCTGGCCGAAGGCGGCGAACGCCCCGATGCCCTGACGCTGACCCTGGGCCGCTTTGCCGAAGACAACCACGGCCATGGCGGGGTGGTGATCGACGGCAGCGAGGGCGCGACGGTGCAGCTGGCGCCGTGCTGCTGCCCGGTGCCGGGCGATGCGATCGCGGGCTACCTGGGCCGCGGCGAGGGCCTGGTGGTGCACGCCCAGACCTGCTCGGTGGGCCGCAAGCTGTTCGAGCGCGACAGCGAGCGCTGGATCGACGTGAGCTGGGCCGATGAGCCCACCCGCCTGTTCGAGACGCCGGTCACCGTGCTGGTGACCAATGGCAAGGGCGTGCTGGCCCAGGTGGCACAGGCCATCAGCACCGCCGAGACCGACATCACCCACATCGAAATGGGCGACGAACGCCTGGGCGAAACGGCCGAGCTGCGGCTGACGCTGTCGGTGCGCGACACCGAGCACATGGCCGATGTGCTGCGCACGCTCAAGCGCTGCCCGGTGGTGCTCAAGGCCGAGCGCAGCAAGACCTGACATGGCGGTGGGCGGCGTGCAGGCCCGGCCACCCTGGTGGGGGGCCATGCGCGGGCCGTTTCTGCTGTTGACACCGGCCTGCCTGGCCCTGGCGTGGGCCTGCGCCTGGCTGACGCGGCCAGCGACCATGGGCGCCGCCAGCTTCGTGATCCAGGCGGGGCTGGCCATGGTGGCGGCGCTGAGCGCCCACATCAGCGTGAACATGCTCAACGAGTACGCCGACTTTCGCAGTGGCCTGGATGCGATGACCCGCCGCACGCCCTTCAGCGGCGGCAGCGGCACGCTGCAAGCCCGTCCGGCCCTGGCCAGGTGGACCCTGGTGCTGGGCCTGGGCTGCCTGGGGCTGAGTGTGGTGCTGGGCTTGGAGCTGCTGGGTCACTGGCCCACCACCTGGGCGCAGCTGGCGCCCCTGGGGCTGTTGGGCGTGGCCCTGGTGGCCGGGTATTCGCCCTGGATCGCGCGCCAGCCCTGGTTGTGCCTGGTGGCGCCGGGCCTGGGTTTCGGCGCCATCATGGTGGCGGGCGCCGCCTGCGCCTTGGTGGGACGGCACACGGTGCTGGCCTGGTGGGCGGCGGGCGTGCCCTTTCTGCTGGTCAACAACCTGCTGCTGCTCAACCAGTTCCCCGATGTCGACGCCGACCGGGCTGTCGGGCGCAGGACCTTGCCCATCGTGATCGGGCGGCCCGCCAGCGCCCGGATCGCGCGGGTCCAGTGGGCGCTGGCCTATGGCCTGATCGTGTCGGGCGTGCTGGTCGGTGTGCTGCCGGTGGGGGCCTTGCTGGGCTGCCTCACCGTGCCATGGGCCTGGAAAACGGCCCGGGCGGTGCACGTGCACGCCGATGACTTGCCCGCGCTGGTGCCCCATCTGGGCGCCAATGTGGCCATCACCTTGCTCACGCCGCTGCTGATGGCGATCGGCCTGATGCTGGGCTGAGCCGGCCAGGGGCCGGGCCTCACTCGGCCGGCTGGGGCGCCGGGTAGTGCACCGCGATCACTTCCAGCTTGTCCAGGCCACCCGGGGTCATCAGCTGCACCTCGTCGCCCTCGCGCGATTTGATCAGCGCCCGTGCGATCGGTGAAATCCAGCTCACTTCGCCCAACAGGCTGTCGACCTCGTCGATGCCCTTGATGGTGATCGTGCGTTCCACGCCTTGCTGGTTGGCGTAGGTGACGGTGGCGCCAAAGAACACCTGGTCCTTGCCATGGTGGGCGCTGGGGTCGGCCACTTCGGCTGTGTCCAGGCGTTTGGTCAGGATGCTGATACGCCGGTCGATTTCGCGTAGGCGCGTCATGCCTTAGATGTAGTCGCTGTTTTCGGAGCAGTCGCCGTTGGAAGCAGTCC
>JACCDX011050152.1_pt1 | contig 10852 bp, 6 predicted proteins | sample 7449681 | NCBI WGS metagenome assembly JACCDX01 (sample SAMN15323450, study PRJNA562643) | freshwater metagenome | isolation source: river surface water | place: USA:Blue River Watershed | collected 2017-08-18
AAACTACCATTAAACAAAATACTACAATCCTCCAAACAAGGTAATCCTCCGGTTGGAGTTACTGTTGGGGTTGATGTGTTAGTGGGGGTATTAGTCGGTGTTGGTGGTGGATCTGTTGGAGTAACTGTTGGGGTTGGTGTTGGTGTTGGGGTAACGTCAGGTACTGTAAATTCTAATGTTACACAATCAGGACTTTGCGAAGAGTCGGACACATTCATTGGAGATAAAGACCCTAATAACGTTGTTGTATAAGGTGGAGCCGTTTGTATTGTATATAATTGACCACCGTTTGTTGGAATATATAAAAATGATCCCCACTGAAAAATTGATTGAGATCCTGATATTGATATTGGTAGGTCTAATTGTAATACCCAAGATCCACCTACGTATATTAATTGAGTTATGTAATTTTGACCGGTTAAACCATCAATGGTTGTCATAATCATTTTACCATTTTGGTTCATAACAATATCACCGGCAAATCTTGATGTACTTGGAAACGTGTATAAAACAGTTTTACTCCATACAGGTCCTGAAATATCAATTAAAACAATTTCTTTTCCATTGGTTGCGGGGTTATTTATACCGTTTGTAACTAATTTATTCGGGTCGGGAAGGTTTGTAATTGGGTCTCGATAAACACATAATGAAAAAAGTATGTGACCTAATTGTGGGTTAGATGAATTTGGTGATAAAATATCTCTACTCCATACAGCACTCCAAGGAGATAGTGTTATATCCCACTCTCTGATACTATAGTTTGATTCATTTATTAACCATAATTTTGTTGTTGTATTTGCAACTCCACCCCATGAATTCCCAAATGATTGTGGTACGTTAACAGGTGTTGAAGTAAATGTAATTGGGTTATAAATGTATGCATTTAAAGACCAATTAGTTCCATCCCATCCGTTTCCAATCAAAATAGGAAAACAATTTGTATCCACTTGTTGAATAGGAGTTGATGTCGGAGTTGGTGTTGGTGTTGGAGTTACACATGGATTACAAAATACAAATAAATCACAAGTGTTTGTACAAGAGTTATAAACATAACCATCAGGACAAGAATAACCGGTTTCAAGATAATCACCATTTTCATTCTGAACTACATTTGCTTGTGGAACACCGCTTGATGTAAAAATAATATTTAAGTCATTTAATGTCGTTGCATTTACTAAATCAGATAAGGTATTGTCGTAAATTTCACAACCAAACGCGGCTTGTCCACCGTCATTCCAACCGTATAGTTCAACCACATGATCCCCCGCATTCAATGTGATAGGGTAAACATTCCATCTTGTAAAAGGATAATTAGCACCATACCAAGATGAAGTTGCCAATTTTGTGTTCACAATAACATTACCATCCAAAACTAATTTAAAGTGATTATCTGCGGCCACACCTATGTAATAAGTTTTTGTTTCTGATATGTTTATACAAGTACTAAATCCAATCCACGTATTCAAAGGAATGTATGATGGTGAACTTGTCCAAATACCACATCTATTTAATGGTCCTGATGATGTTGAAGATGTTGTATTTTTCCAAAGATTTGGTGTATTAATTACCGTATATAAACCATCAGTAATTGATGTTACGAAACCATTGATTGTGTAGTTTGGGTTATACACATAAGTACCAAACCCCGAATAACTACTATATGGTCTTGGAATTAAATCATATTGTGATGTTGGTGGTGTCGATTCAATAGATGATATTGTATAACAAGTTGTAGCATTATATGCACTATACGATGGTCCACACTGAACTTCACAATCTAATTCACAAATTGGAGTTGTTGGAGTCATAGTTGGTGTTGGAGTTGATGTTGGTGCAGGTTGTATTGAATCACTACATATATCAACAATTGTACCCCCTTGACCACCAGGACCTGTTATGGTTAGTGTGGTAAAAGGTGAAGAGTTTGAGATTGTAAATGTTCCTCCACCATTTTGAGGATCTGGTGAACCTGATGGACAATATGTTGCGGTAACCACATTTCCATTTATTGTGGCACAACAATAATCACAAGAAGATAAAACAGGATTTCCCGTGTTTGTTGTAAACGTAAACGATTCCGCACCTAAAGTACTAATACTATAACCTATTAATCTTATGGCAATATTGTTTACAGGAGAACTAAAAGTTAATATATAGGTAAATGATGTTGAACCAATCCCTGAACCTAAAAATACGGTATTTAATGGCGATCCGGGTGGTGTCATACACCAAGCAAGTCCACTAAATGTTGATAATACTACACTACCAAAACCAGATGCGGTTATTGTAACACCATTTACAATTGTTGAAGACCCTAAACCCGGTAAAGTGCTAACTGATTCACATATTGGACAAACAGGGGTGGGGGTTGGTGTTGGTAGGATCTGAGTTGGTGTTGCAGTTGGAGTTGTAATAAAAGTTGTTGTGGGAGTTGGTGTAGGGGTAACATCACCACAAGGGTAATCTATTGTACATGGGCCACAACCACTTAATTGTTCCGTTAATTTATCGAATTGTATTACTAATGTTGGGGTAGATGCTGAAGAGGCTTGGGTAACACATCCCGTAAATTGTGCCGACTCAATATAATATGAATTACTTGATATTGGAAAAAAGTCAGGTGGAAGATCTGTTATTTGAATTATTTCATTTGAATTACAACAAGATACAAATACCGCAACTCCAGGTAATGGACAGGCACCTATTGATACATCAAAAATTGCATCTGAACATACGTTGTTCGGGTCGTAAATATACCAACCTGTGTCAGGAAATGAGTCACTATCCGTTGATCTTGGTTCACCACAGAAAATACCTTCCCAACCAATCATTTCCCAATAACCATTTATATTCCATCTAATTGTTAATGGAGTTGCATTATCATATGCAACCCAAGAAGGTTTTGAGTTATAAAAACCAATAAAATTAAAATCATAATTCATTTCTTATATCGTTTGTTTCTTTAATTTTAACTACTAATAAATGTAAGTAAATTACTCGTTATCTGTCCACCACCGGCCGCTGGTGTTAAAAATGCGGTAATGGATATTCTATATGTATGACCCGGAGGACAAGGACCACCATATCCATTTGGATTAACCACATTAGGGAACCAATCCGTTTGTTGTATTGCCGCACCGGCCTGCCATCCTGTTGGTCCTGATGTCCATAAATTAATTGATGTTTGGGTTGGAGGTATGTTTGTCACTTTCCAATGAACAAAGTAACCACTTGGACTTGATCCACCGGCATTTATGTCTTCCATTAATAAACTATAAGATAAAACATCGTTTGTTGTTAAATTATTAATAAACCAATCTAACCCAACACTATAATTTGCCCCACCACAGTTAGGGTGTCTAACGACAGAACTTAATGTTTGACCATTTAAAAATTGAGGGCTTGTTAAAATAATGCTTGGAGGTGCTCCACATACAGATTGAGTCATTGTTGTTCCAACCTGATAATAGTATTCGTTTTGACAAGTTGTTGCGGTTGTTGGGTTTAAACCGGGTAAAGTAATTAAACTAATAGATTGTGGGTTTACTAATGGTGCCGGACCACCTGTCCACGCTTTAATACCTAATTCATTTGCCACATCATCAATACGACAAGCATAACCCAACCAATTATTATAAGTCCCTGTATATGTAAATACATTTTGAGGTCCACTTGTTACAGGGTATGAAGGGAAACTATTTCCCGCAAATACCAAACCAACAACCTTAAAGTTTGGAGATGCTTGAGTACCAAAATTAGCAATTAATACTGAACCCGAATCTCCAGCGGCACATGGCCATAAACAATGAGGTTGAGCAGGAATACCACTTGGTTTATAAAACGCAATCAACCTTGGCCCGTAAGATGCTGCCGTTCCGTATTGTTGATTACCGGCAGCTAAATGCCAACTATACCCACCAACTGTTGCCGTAACATTAATTGAGTGGACCCTTAATTCACAACCTGGAGTCCCTAAACCTTTTGGTCCTGTTGATCTTCCACTACTATATAATTGAGGGTTCGTAATTAATAAGTTATCAATTTCTGCGGTTGTTGCAAATGGTAATGGGTTGGTCATTAAAGATTCAAACCCCGAAAATTTCCAAGAATTATTGAAATCTATTTTATTACAATCAATACTAACTAACGCCGCATCTACATTGTTTGGGGGTAATCCTGTTGGACTACCCACCTGAAGACCATTTGGTAGAATAGTTAGTTCGGGAGAAATGGGAACATATCTTATAACTTGACCAAAACTAAGGTTTGGTTGAAATCCGAACTCACCCGGTTGGCAAGCAGTATTGTCAGGATTAATTTCGTTTGTTATTGGAAAATTGTTACCTAAAACAGGATTTAAGTTTTGATATTGTGCTTTAATTGAATTACCAATAACAACGTGATTATTAGTTAACCCCACTAAAGCATTTGTGTGTATGTCTTGCACAATCATACCTAAAGTACCAACTGAACTACCCTTTCTAACTGAAGTAATAGATATTCCACCCTTTAGTGTTGCAAATGCGGATCTGTTTGTTGGGGCGGTTAAAATAAATGGTTCACAAATAGGGGGTACGGCAGTAACGGGTGTTGTTCTACTACACTGTAAAGCATAAACTTCACCAACCTGTATTACATCGGTACTCAGTTTCTGATTCTCATTTATTTTTATTTCCGATGGTAAAATTTCATGTTCAGATAACTCAGACAATGATTTTTTTTCTTTCACTGAAAAAACAATACATACCTCATCTGTATAAACACCATTGGTTTGTTTGAAACCATAACCAACACCAACATCTGATGGTGTTTTTTGGTTCCATTCAGTTAATTTTTTATTTATATCTTTTGTTATCATTTTTTATTTAATTAACAAGTTATATTTGGTATTGATGAAAATGGTATAAATGATGTAACAATACCACTTGAATTAGTTTCAACAACATATAATGATGTTGATGAGCAAGTTAAATTTAATAATATATTTTGTGAGGCATCATATACGAATTGTCTTTTTCCTGTTGGTACCCATGATCCGAACGCTTGTAGGGATCCATATATTTGAACTCCAAGATTAATAGGTGTGTATGACCTCAAGGTTATACCTCCAAGTGATTGTGCGGATGGAGGTGTAGAAGTTGCACACCCGTAAGTATTGAATTCACATTTAACTTGACTTGAAGGTAAAGTAGGTAATGCCCCATTCGGCCAAAAAATAAGTGGACAAGCTGGAGTTCCATTTACAAGATTAGTGCATAATCTGTACGCATTCCAAATAGTGAAAGGAGTCGGATCACCTTGTCTTGTTGGGGTTGGCGTTGGAGTTTTAGTAGGTGTTGGAGTCGGTAAAGGGTTATTACAATCATATGCCTCAAATGAAACAAATGACGTAAATGGACCAACCGCAGCATTAATAGGAGTTCGAGTTGGAGTTTTAGTTGGTGTTGGGGTTGGAGTTTTAGTTGGGGTTGGAGTTAATCCAAATGTTTTACTTGGTGTTGGTGTTGGTGTTTTGGTTGGTGTTGTTGTTTTAGTTGGTGTATTTGTAGGAGTTGGAGATAAACCAGGAGTAGGTGTTGGAGTTTTAGTAGGAGTTGGTGTTAATCCTTGTGTTGGGGTTGGAGTTTGTGTTGGTGTTTGTGTTGGTGTTTTTGTTGGAGTTATAGTATTTGTAGGAGTTATTGTTGGAGTATTTGTTGGAGTTGGTGTTGGAGCAACCGGATCACAAGTACAAACACTTTGAAGATATGTGGTACCATTACCTGTAAGTTTAGTAACAGATAATGCACATAATGTTGATGCAAAATCAGTTGAAGCACTGATTGTTGTTGTATTTCCAGAACAATCTAAATAACTAAATGTTGATCCTGTCACATCTGTACCACCATAATAATACCAAGTATTACAACAAGGTATTGGTGTAGAACTTGGGGTTAAAGTTGGAGTTGGAGTTGGAGTTGATGTTTGTACAAAAATTTCCATACAAAATTCATCAATAGGTACAGGTTCTGGTGCAAATGGACTCGGAGCAGGAGTTCTTGTTGGTGTAGGAGTTGGAGTGTCTTGAGGACAACAACATTCGGTTGTTGTCGTTGTTGTTGTTGGACAAACATTATTACAACATGGGAATTCTATTAGGTAACAATCTTCATATGGTAAATCTTCCGCAATAAAACTTTCTTGCACATTAATAAATAATTGTTCTCTTATTGGTAATATTAAAACACCTTGAGAATTTCTTAATAAAAATTGAGCCTCATATCTTGCGGTTTTATTTGTATCTTGTGGTTTAAATTGATAATATATATAATATTCAGGTTCAGCGTTTGGATCTAAAAGTACTTTCTCGACAAAACCAGCGGGATTTGTTGAAATTTTAGGAATTCCGGTTTCAACATTAGTCATTGAAAAGAAAATAGCGGATTCCTCAATCATATCCATGAAAGAGTTGTAATCACTTCTACCGTCTTTTACAACCTGTAATTTTAATATAGGGAGAGTAGCATTCTTTTTAATGAAAAATTCCATTTATAGTTTTTACTATAAATATACCAAACTACTAAATATTAACATTCTTTTCTTAAAGAACCATCATAATGATCAAATCTATTATGTTCTGTTGGAGTTGCTAGCAATAGACCTGATTTAATATTACCTTTTACGGTTTCCTGATAACAATGACTCATTAATGTTTGTTCGTATGGATTTTCAAATTTTGTTTTTAAATAACAATTGTAATTTCCCTCCTTAGACATTAATATTGGCCAATTAGATAAATAAATTTCACCCGAAGCATATGGTACGTTTCTATATGATTTTATGTGTTTGAATTCTAAATTTGGTGAATTTGGATCTAATCCTTGTTGTGGTAACTTAGGATTATTTGGCCAATGGGATTCTCTAAAATCTTGAGGTACGTTATACCAAGCCCATTGTTTATCGTGAGAACCATAAAATTCACTAAAGTTTAATTTTAAAAAATCAAAGTTTTCATTCTTCAAAATATCCAAGGTTATATCAAATATATTTTTCACATATCTATTAAAACCATTCCTACAATGTGAGTCACCCCCATTATAGAAAAACATATCATCTTCAAAAAAATAATAATACCCCAATTCTTCTTGTTCATCAAAGTGTTCGGCAATAAACTGTCTACCACCTGTTATACCTATGTTATCCTTTTTTATATGTTCAAATCCATATTCATTACATAGTTTAATGTATTCATCTGTTGTTGATAAATCTGTTGAGTTATTTAAAAGAAATTTTTTAGTTTCATTAATAAATTTTGGATCGTATTCTAACATTGAATTAATTAATGTTCTAAATTGATTTGGTGAATTAAATGTTATTACGTAAACACCAACATCGCTACCCGTATTTTTTAATTTAGGTTTTCTATTTTTATTTAAAATAACTACATTATCGTTTTTAACGTCCTCAAAAAATTTATATAATAAACCATTACTTTCTATTTCACAATAATCAATTAACTGTGGGTTTTGATATAATAATATTGTAAATAAACTTTCCTCCGTACCCATAAATCCTCTATTTAAAGTTTCAATTAAAAGGTTATAGTATAAAACATTCATTTCACCAATAATATGTTTATCTCCACCAAAAAAACCACCTCTTGCAACAATGTTAGGTTCGGAATTAGTTAAACGCTTCATTTCGTTATATTCAAAACCATGAATTTCATTTTCGGCGTTATAAGGAAAACAAACAAATAAAAAATTATTTGTTAATGTTTTTATTTTATCCATTACTTTGTCATGCGTAAAATAACCCCAATGAACGGTATTAGTTATACCTGCGTCTATCCAATAAAGTGAATCCGAATTAAATTTATCTAATATCCTTGCGTCATTTAATAAAAACATTTTTGACATCACTAAAGGATTGTACATTTCTAATCTCGCCTGTGTTGAATCTTTTAACCATCCTGAAAGATTATACCATTTTTCGTTTAATCTAATTTTTTGTATTTTTTCATAATACTCATTATTCTTAAACCAATCCACATTTCTGTTAATAAACTGAGTGTTATCCTCACCTCTAAAAGTTTTTGCATATTCAATTACTTCTTGATCACCAAAAATTATTAAATTACCATCGTACTGTAAAAGATCTTTAAATTTTTCTAAATATGTATCAAAAGATCTTGACCATCCTTCGGTTAAATTTCCTCTTCCGATATTCCATAATCCGGTTACTAAAGTTGTTTTTTTCATATATTTTTTAAAGTGGTTTTATTGGGTATTCAGGGATGAATCGTTCTTGATTTGGGATTCCGGTGTTATTAAATGTACAACTAAAAAATAAAAATCCTGAAAACCAATTTGCGATTCTATATATTTTTTTACAAGTTGACAACATATACATATCAAAAATAGTTTCTTTAAGATAGTCATATAATATATCATCTGTTAAATTCATAACTCTAATGTGTTCAAACGTCAATGGAAATTGGTAATCATTTAAAATAAAATTTTCGTGACTTGAATTTTTTAAATAGTTTTTAACTATATCAAATTGAACTGAAACATAAACTTTTTTATCTTTATTTGAAATTAAAAAATTATCAATTTCACTTTTATATGTGTTAAGGTCTTCTTCTTGGTTTGCTGGGTTATCAGATGCAAATGGTCTATAATGAATACCATAAAACTCATCACCAAGTGAGTTACGTTTATTAACACAATATTCCATAACCTCATCTGTAAAAAAATTAATTTTTGGTAAATCATCACGATAATACCATGAATGCTTCATATGATGAATATCATTTAATTCATCTACTTTTTTGTCAACATAAACAGAATAGATGTGTTCGTAATTATAATAATACTCATTATTATTTTTTACAGTTTCAAATAAAGATGTATCACCATCACTTATGATTGTTAGATTATCTAACATATTTAATTTAAAAACTTTATAAAATACAGATCTATCGATTGAATTAACTTTATATGGATTTCGAGTAAAATCTATATATACGTAAACATTATAACCTAAATTTTTTAATTGTTGTTGTACATCATATACCCTGTATATGTTTGAGTACATATCACCCAATCCGCTATTAAGACCTGTTATTATATGTGCATTCATGGTTTATAATTTAAGATATCATGCCATATCATATAGAATGGTTTTTGATTATTTGATTGTTCATTCCACATATTAAAATGAAACTCATCATGTTCCCCTGATGAAAATGCGGAAAAATATAAATTAACAATTTCCTCACTATTCATTCTATCTAACGCAATTTTCATTATTGCTTCTTCCGTACATAAGATACCATAATTTAATACTGATTCAGTAAAATTCCAAAAAATATCAATGTATTTTTTTAATATATTGGTATTACCCCCAATCATTCCACCAACAGGATATGGGGTTTGGATCGTATAATCAATTAATCCTAAATTATAAAAAGGATATGAAATTTGAGGATTAATCGAGGTTATTAAAGCAATTTTGTTTTCACACATTAAATTTAAATTATCAAAAATTTTTGTGTTAAGTAATGATGAAAAATTATGTACATCATAATCTGACCACCAAGGAGCGGATAAATTTACATGGTCTTCAATTTTATTATATTTTTTTGAATATCTCCAAGGGAAAATTCCGGGATGTTGTAAGCCAACATCTAACCAATAAACATAATCAAACCCTTCTAATTCTTTTTCAATAACTTCAAATTTACCCCACATTATTTCAGGACCTCTACCGTCTAAATCCGTGTTGAAAAACTCATCTCTGATTTTACTTATTTGCTTATGGTATTTCATATCGGATAACTCAAGTATTTTTATTTCTAAATTACTCAAATTATATTCAGTTTTTATTTTGTTTAATTCTTCTAAATTTTTAGAATGTGTATAACAAACTACAGGTAATTCAATGCCCTGACAATGTGAAATTAAAGATCCAAGATATCTTGGTTTTCTTACATTCGTAGATCCTTGAAACGGATAACCGTTAACATCCATCCAATAAGCGGTTACAATTTTTGTCTTCATATTTTTATTTTTTTATTCCCCAAAAGTATAAATCTTGAGGCCAAACACTTCTAGTTTGAAATTCATAACTTGAAAATATTTCATCTACATTAATTTTTTCTCTAATATCTTCTTCAGATAAGTTTCTGTAATAATCCGTCTCTAATTGTGATGTAAATGGACTATCACTTGGACTGGTTCTTTTTGTCCCATGTTCAGGTCTACCAATGCCCGCACAAGTAAATGTAAAAATACCATCAGATTTTAAAAGATCAATCCCATTTTTAATTGTTAGTTCCCAAAACTCATCATGTTCAAAACATTCCGAAGATATAACAACATCAAATTGATTTGGATCTTTATATTCATGACCCCGACAAACAACATCAACGTTTTTGCCTTCACCAATGTCAAGTCCAACATATTCATAATTCTCAAATAAAAAACGATTGTTACCATTTATATCTAAGGATCCAATATCCAAAACCCTACAATTTTTAAATTTTTCCGTAAATTTAGATCTAACCGACTCTAAAAATATTCTTTGTTCTTCGTGAGCCATAATTAAAATCTTATATGATAATCACCTGTTTTAGTATAGAAAGCAAAACAAGATGGTAAAAAGTGATTAAATACCCCATTATAATTCCATTTCATTCCTGCTTCTAATGCCGATACCCCAATTTCAAACCCATCAGGATAATTTCTTATATCGTTATGTATTGAATACCATAAAAACTGTTCCCATCTTTGTGCAAAAAATCTAAATTTGTAATTGTTTTTAAAAACTAAACATTGTTCGTTTACAACATGAGCATCGTCCCATTTAT
>JACCDX010377281.1_pt1 | contig 10851 bp, 11 predicted proteins | sample 7449681 | NCBI WGS metagenome assembly JACCDX01 (sample SAMN15323450, study PRJNA562643) | freshwater metagenome | isolation source: river surface water | place: USA:Blue River Watershed | collected 2017-08-18
CCAAGGACCTGCACGTGATCAAGGCCAGCCAGGCACACCCCGGCTTCGAGGGCGACTATGCACCGCCGGCGATCGACGAAGTCGTCGCCTGGATCAAGCAGGAAAAGCCGGCCGTCGTGTTCGCACCGCACGTCGAAACCTCGGCCGGCATGATCTTGCCGGATGAGTACCTGAAGGCCGTCGGCGATGCCGTACGCTCGGTCGATGGCTTGTTCGTGCTGGACTGCATCGCGTCCGGCGCGATGTGGGTCGACATGCAAGCCTGCAATGTGGATGTGATCATCACCGCGCCGCAGAAGGGCTGGAGCAGCTCGCCATGCTGTGCACTGATCGCGATGGGCGAGCGCGCCCGCGCAGCCATCGACGGCACCACCAGCACCAGCTACTCGTGCGACCTGAAGAAGTGGCTGCAGATCGTCGAGACCTATGAAAAAGGCTCGCACATCTACCACACCACGATGCCTACCGATGGCCTGCGCCAGCTGCGCGACACCATGCTCGAGACCCGCGCTGTCGGCTGGGACAAGCTGAAGCAGGCGCAGATCGAGCTCGGCGACAAGGTACGCCGTATGCTCGAGTCCAAAGGCTACAAGAGTGTCGCCGCACCGGGCTATCAGGCGCCGTGCGTGGTCGTCAGCTACACCACCGATCCGGATATCCAGAATGGCAAGAAGTTCATTGCGCTCGGTATGCAGACCGCGGCCGGCGTGCCGCTGCAGGTTGGCGAACGCGATGATTTCCGCACCTTCCGCCTTGGCCTGTTCGGTCTCGAAAAGCTCACGCATGTAGACCGTACCGTCGGCCACCTGAAAGCCGCGCTCGATCAGATCGAACCGGCGCCGGTGCTGAAGTCGGCCTGAAGCCGTTCAGGTTCGGACCCGAAACCCGCCCCGCGCAAGCGCCGGCGGGTTTTTTTACGCGGATAGCGCCGGGATCGCCCGAGCAAAATGCTGGCCTATCCCTTTCCACGGGCCGGCATTCGTGCATCATGTATAGTGAAAAAAAAGCAGCCAGGCTCAGCCCGGCGACAAGAACGAGACAGGAGACCCTCGGATGGAAAGACGCGATTTCCTCGGCCTGGGCACGGCCATGTCGCTTGCCTTCGCGGCCGGCGTCATCAAGCCGTCGGAAGTGTTCGGCGCAGACTGGGATGGCACGCTGCCCGATGCGAAGACGGTCGCAGCGGCAGTCGCCGCGATGGGCGGCGGATCGGTCATGGACAGTAACCTGATCACCTTGTCCGGTCCCGAGCTTGTCGGCAGCGGTTTTGTCGTGCCGCTGTCGATGGAGAGCAAGATCCCCAAGACCGACCTGATGGCCATCTTCGTGCAGAAGAACCCGACGCCGATGACGGCTGTGTTCGAGCTGCCCCCCGGTACCGATGCGACCCTCAGCACCCGTATCAAGATGGGTGAGACCTCGACCATTTACGGCATCGTGCGCGCCGAAGGCAACTTCTATGTCGGCAGCACGATGATCAAGGTAAGGGCAGGCGGCGGCGGCTGCGGTTAAGGAGGAGGCGAGGATGAGCGAACCCATGAAAATCCGCGCGTTCCTGCTGAACGGCGCGGTCGAAGTCAAGTTGCAGGTGAAGCACCCGATGGAGTCCGGCTTGCGCCGCGACGAGCAGGGCGCGCGCATACCGGCGCATTACATCGAGACTCTGGTCGTCAAGTGCAAGGACCGCATTGTCTTCAATGCGCGGCTGGGCATGGCGGTGTCGGAGAACCCCTATCTGGTATTCACCTTCCACGGCGCCGAAAAGGGCGATCCGATCAGCGTGACCTGGGTCGACAACCTCGGCGACACGCGTACCGACGAAGGCGTGGTCATCGGCTGACGATGGCGCGAATATTGACGAGGCTTGCCCGCAAGGCAGGTGGCTACCGCAGTCTCGCGATGAGTGCGCTTGTGCTGGCGGCGCTGGCATCGACGTCGGCCGCGCACGCAGAAGCGTGGCATGTCGATTGCAGTGGCAAGCTGAAAGTCGAGAACCTGTTTGACGGCAGCCAGCCGGTATTTCAGCAGCATCGCTTGCGCATTACCGTGAACTCCGAAGCCGGTTATGTGAAGCGGCCGCCCGAGCTGGCGACAGGCTGTCTCGAAAAGAAGGTCGAGATCTGTGGTTGCGAGCAGGGCGAGGAGCTCGTGCGTTGCCGCAGCCTCGGCGTGGCGCCCGACGGTACCGAGATTGCGATGGACTTCAGTCTCGACCGGCGAACACTGCGCTTGCGTGCAGAGGGACGTCGACACCAGCCGAAGTCCGGCGACATGACCGAGACCAGCGGCGAGCTGGTCTGTCAGGCAGCCAATTCGCCGTGAACCCAAGCGGAACTGAACACGAACTGAACCTGAGGACAGCACGATGAATCGATTCCTGACGTTGGTCGGCGCGCTGCTGCTGGCCGCCGGACTGCAAACGACCTTCCCCGCGTATGCCAACCCGCACGGTCTGGTGATGGTGGAAGACTTGCGCAGCGAGGCCACGCAGGCGCAGCAGGCAGGCAAGCCCCTGGTGCTGATGTTCTCGTTGCCCGAGTGCCCTTACTGCAAGGTGGTCCGCACGAATTATCTGCTGCCGATGATCCGCGAGGCTGGCAACGACCCGCCGCAGATCCGCGAGATCACGATGACGGGCCGTCAGGCAATCAAGGATTTCGACGGCACGGTGACGACGCCGACGGCAGTCGCCAAGCGTTATGGCGTGAAGGTCGCGCCGACATTGGTATTCGTGAACGCAGCCGGCGATCTGCTGGTCGAGCCGCTGGTCGGTGGCGACCATCAGTTCTTCACGGTCTATCTCGACCGTGCATTCGAGACCGCAGGCGCGAAGCTCAGCGACAAACGCGTCCGGCCGCGCTGAACGCAGCGGCCAGCGCCGCGAGATCTTCCTTCAGTCGCGACGCTTGAAACGGCAGGTGCCGGTTTCTGAAAACAGCCTCGGCTTGAACCAGCGCGCGTATTTCTTCGGGTCGGCGGCGTTCAATTCTTCCTGGGTCAGGTAGCGGCCGCTATTGGTCATGTACTCATTGGCCATCAGGAAGTTGCCGGTCTCGAGCTCGATCTTGTAGTAGTACTGCTCGATGAAGCGGCTGTCGACGCGATTGCGGTCTTCATGGGCGATGATCTTGCCTTCTTCCCATTTGTCCACGCTCACCGGCACGCGGGGCTCCTCGTCGCTGACCCGACGGGTCATCACTTTCGACTTTTCATTGACGGTGAAAGTAAAGGTACAGACCGTGGCATCTTCCTTGCAGATCCATTTATTGCCGCGGAAGGCTGTCGTCACGCAGGTATAGGTCGCGGCATGTGCCGGCACGGCCAGTATCGCGGCCAGCGCAGGGGCCAGCAGGCGCAGTGTCAACAAAGGCTTGGGGGCAGTCATCACGGCATCCGGTCGGGTCGGCGGGTGGAAGTCTGCCCGAGTATAAACCAGCCCTCAATCATGCCCACCGAGGCTCAGTCGAGCGGCAAGTCAACCTCGAAGCGAGTACCGTGGCCGGCAGCGCTGGTGAAGCGGATATCGCCCCGGTGCGCATTGACCACGGTCTTCGACAGCCACAGGCCCACGCCCATACCATCGGCCTTGGTGGTCTTGAAAAGGTCGAACACCGAGGCCTGTATCGGTATGGGCACCCCCGGACCGTTATCTTCGACCACCAGCTGCAAGCGGTCACCCCGCAGGTGCGTACGAACGTCAATATGCTTGTCGGCTTGTGCCACCGTACTCAATGCATCCAGCGCATTGTTGAACAGGTTCAGCAGCACTTGTTGCAATTGAGTGTGATCGCCATTCAGCACGACATCCGAGCCGAGCGCGACGCGCAGCGCGACATTCTCGGTGCGTGCCCGCGCGCCGATCAGCAAGAGTGTGTCCCGCACCAGATTGTCGAAGTCCACTGGCCCATTGTCACTCTGCCGATGCTCGAACAGGTTACGCAACTTGGTGATGATATTGGCCGCACGTTTATTGTCTTCGATAATGGAATCAAGATGGCGACGGGTTTCCTGCATGTCGGAGTCGGGTGATTCCAGCTTGCGCTCGACCAGCTGTGTATTGAGTCGGATAGCACACAATGGCTGGTTGAGTTCATGTGCGAGACTGGCCACCAGTGCGCCCATGCCTGCGGTCTTGTTCGACAAGGTCAGCTGACGAATGATTTCTTCACGCTCGATCAGCAAGTCCTGCAATTCGGCCTTGTGCTGCGACAGCAGACTTGCACGCTCTTCGGCAGCCGCCAGGCTACGCTCAGTGAGCAGAGTCTGCTGCTCGCGTCGGTCGAGGAAGATACGCAGGAAGCCGATGTTCAGCAGCGTGATGGCGATGAACTGACCGGCGATCAGCACATACTGGTCGATGCCCGGTGAGTAAAAATCAGCTGCGCCCAGGCCGAGAATGACCATCGTGGTCTTGAAGCCTATGGACAGGCACAGCACGGCGCCACCCAGCATCAGCACCCGTGGGCCCAGCGATCCTGGTGTGACCGAGTGGCGCAGCAGCCAGCCGACGACAAAGTAATCGAGACAAGTGATCGAGTAGTAGCTGTGGTACAGGATTTCCAGCGATTTTTCCGATACGCCTGCCGTATAGCCGCCGGCCATCATCAGATAGAAAACCAGGCCGAAAGTCAGATGAGCAGTCGCAGCGTTGCGTACAGGGTTCGGCAAGTACATGCGCAGCGCGATACAGCGCGCCGCATTCCCGAGCATCATCATCAGCTGGCCCACGTACAGGAACCAGAAATCACTGAGAATGCCGCGCAAAGACAGGAAAACAACGGCTATACCGGATACGATACCGCCCGCGCACCACAGCCTGAGCAGGTTATTGCGCTGCTCGGACAGCGCGAACCAGACCGCCGCATGCAGCAGCAGATAGACCAGGCAGATCATGAAGATCGCGGTCTGTACGTGCAGCGGCATCAGCAGATGTCCTCGGTGTGGTTAGCTGTTTTCAAGATTGACATGCGGCGACAAAGCAAGACGAACGAGGCTAGCAGCGCGGACGGACAGCGGCAATTGCCCCCGAGGGCAGACAGCGGGCGCCAGCCGCAGGCGTGCTAGCATCTTTGCATCACCGGCCGCTTGCAGACACAGGACGATGCCGGCTTCTTGTCAAGACACACGGAAAGCCATGACTGCCCCTACGACACCCAGCCCGACACTGACCCTGGATTTTGTCTCCGATATCGCCTGCCCGTGGTGCGCGGTAGGACTGTCAGCACTTGAACAAGCGATCGACAGCGTCAAGGATGAGTTCAAGGTCGAGTTGCATTTCCAGCCCTTCGAACTCAATCCCGGCATGCCGCCCGCCGGTGAAGACATCATCGAGCATCTGGGCCGCAAGTACCGGATCACGCCCGAGCAGATCGAGCAGAATCAGCAGCACCTGTACCAGCGTGGCGCCGAGGCCGGATTCGAATTCACGCCCGGCGCGCGCAAGCGCATCTACAACACCTTCGATGCACACCGGCTGCTGCACTGGGCCGTGGAGACGGCGGGCGTCGATGCACAACACCGACTCAAGCGCGCTCTGTTGAAAGCCTATTTTCAGGACGGACTGGATCCTTCCGATCCGGCGGTGCTGCGCAATGCAGCAGTCGCGGCCGGTCTCGATGGCGAGCAGGCCACGGCTGTCATCGCGCGCGGTGACTATGCAGATGACGTTCGCTCCCGTGAACAACTGTACCTGGACCAGGGCATACACTCGGTCCCGTCAGTGATCATCAATGGCCGCTATCTGGTGCAGGGCGGGCAGCCAGCCGATGTGTTTGCGCAGGCGATGCGCCAGATAGCGGCTGACGTATCGGCTGCCGCCGGGGCCTGAACGTGCGCCGCTGGCTCGCGACCTGTCATATCGCGCTTGCCACCCTGGTCGCACCTGCGCTGCAGGCGGCGCCGCTGGATGTGCAAGAGATAGCGTCCGGGGTATTCGTGCACCAGGGTGCGCATGAGGAATTCGGCGACGGCTACCATGGTGACATTGCCAGTATCGGATTCGTTATCGGTGATGACGCGATCGCGGTCATCGATACCGGCGGCAGCTTCCGCATCGGCAGTGCGCTGCGGGATGCCATACGCCAGCGTTCGGCGCTGCCGATCCGCTATGTGATCAACACCCACGTGCATTCCGACCATATCTTCGGTAACGCGGCGTTCGCGCAGGACCAGCCGGAGTTCATTGGCCACCAGCGGCTGGCCCCGGCCATGCGTTCGCGCGGGCCGCAGTATGAAGAGAACCTGCAGCGCATGTTGGGCGATGGCGCGCAGGGCAGCCGCATCGTGTTGCCGACCCGTGGCGTTCAGGACACCGTCACGATCGACCTTGGTAGGCGCCAATTGACCCTGCGCGCCTGGGGCGCGGCACATACCGATCATGATCTCACCGTGATGGATGAGAAGACGTCCACCTTGTGGGCCGGTGATCTGTTGTTCGTCGAGCGACTGCCTTCGCTGGAGGGAGACCTCAAGGGCTGGCTGTCGGTGATGCGCTCACTGGCCGCGTCCGGCGCCATGCGCACAGTGCCGGGCCACGGCCCCGTGGTGGACGATGCAAGCGCATGCTTCGACAAACAAGGCCGATACCTGCAGGTGTTGCATGATGATGTGCGACGCGGTCTCGATCAGGGGCTCAAGCTGCAGCAGGTGACAGCGCGCGCTGCGGCGAGCGAACGCTCGCAGTGGCTGCTGTTCGACAGCACGAACCCGCGCAATGCGGAAATGCTGTACCTGCAGATGGAGTGGGACTGATGGCCGGCTGATGTGGTGTCGTATCAGAACGGAATCAGTAGATCCATCGCCACATAGCGATACCAGTAGTTCGGATCCGACGATGCGAGGCTGGCTGCATGCGTATAGCCGGCACGCAGGCGCAGCGCATAAGACGCCATCTGCCGTTCAGCAGAGGCCTCGGCCAGGCGCGTCGTGGTGGCCGAACCGGCATCGATGCGCTGCCGGCCGACGCCGGCAGTCAGTGCAGTGCGCCAGTCATTGACGCGATGGCGCCAGCCAACGGCCAGCATCATTTCATCGTAGCGGGGCGGATTGAAGTAGGCGCGACCGACATCGCTCTTGCTGCTGTCATACCAGCGATAGCGCAGTTGCGTGGTCAGACCAAGATCCAGGGAAGGCTGGAAGATCAGCCGGCCGCGCAGGTGACGGCGCTGATTGCCATCCGAAAAATTCTGTATGCCGGCCAGACCCACCGTCGTCCACTTGGGCTGCCATTGATAGTCAACCGATGCGCCGGCGAAGTCATAGGACACGCCATTGTCGATCGCGGTCGGGGTCTCGACGAAATCGCGATTCACGAACAGCTCGTAAGAGCGGCCCGGTGCCAGTGTCTTGCGCCAGGTCGCGTCCAGTGTCCACAGGTCCTTGTTCGCGGCGCGGAACAGGCCGGATTCAACGGACCAGCCATCCAGTGTCTTGCGATCGAACTGGTTGGCGACCAGTCGAATTTGCTGGCCACTGCGGCTCCAGCCGGGTTTCGAGAAAGTGTAATCGGTGTAGCGCAGGCCGACCTTGTCGTCGAGATGCTGGTACAGCCCGATGCCATCGGCGGACAGCCTGCGGCTGCTGAAACCTTCGCTATCGGTCGAGTAATAGAGGCCGCCGCCAGCGGCGGGGCGCAGTCCTTCGGCAGTCGCGACCGTCGGCAGTGTTGCAGACAGCACGAGCAGGGGGGCGGCAATGGCAACGAGGCCTTGGCGCAGCAGATGACTATCGATGCAAAGCGTCATTTGGTACCCCAGGTTTTACGCAGGTTGAGTACTTCCGCGAGATAGCCCGCGAGCGATACCGGTTGCATGATCATGCTGTAAAAGAGGGTATAGATGAAAAATCCGGATGGATTGAAACGAACCTTCAAGCCCATGTCGATGAACATGTTGCGCCCGATGCGATACATGAAGTAATTCATTGCCATCGCCATCGGCAGCAGAACCAGTGTGATCGGCCCGGCGATCCAGTAGTAACCGAATAGTGCCAGCACCACGCCAGGGATGAAGACGACGGTAAAGATCAGATCGAGGAAGGGGAAGAACAGGTTCCAGTAGACGAAGGTGGTAGGCAGCGACGGCTTCAGCAGGATGCCAGGATGCTTCTTGAAAGCCTCGATCATGCCGCGCGCCCAGCGCTGGCGCTGGCGACTGAACTGCTTCAGTGTCGTCGGTGCATTGGTGAACAGCAGCGCATCTTCGCAATGGCCGATGCGGTAGCCCTGCTTGAGTATGCTCCAGGACAGCACGATGTCTTCGCCGACACAGTCTGGCCAGCCACCCACCTTGGTCAGCGTTGCAGTGTCATATAACGAGAAGGCGCCCTGCGCGACCATGGTGCCCTGATACATCGATTGAACGCGCTTGATCGCAGCGATGCCCTGAAAATAGTCCCATTCCTGCGCGCGCGTCATCCAGCTCTCGCGCGAGTTGCGTACCAGCACAGCGCCGGCCACGGCGCGCGTGTTTTTCGGGTCATGGAAGTAACGCTCGACAATGCTGGTCAGCGCGTCACGGAACAGCCAGGAGTCGGCATCGACAGTCGCGGTCAGCGTATGCGACACCAGCTTCAGCGCTTCATTCAGCGCATTCGCCTTGCCCACGTTCTGCTTCAGGTCCAGCAGGCGTAGCCAAGGGTAATTGGGTAACTGTTCTCGTACCAGGTCCGCGGTACGGTCCTTGGAGCCGTCATTGGCGACGATGACTTCGAGCGGTCCCGGATACTGCTGGCGCGCGATGCTCTGTATCGTCTCGACGATGGTGGCTTCTTCGTTGTATGCAGCGACGAGGATGGTCAAGCCCGGGTAGCGCTCCAGTGGCGCGCGCGGCGGGCGCTTGTCCATTGCGAGGCTGATCAGCAGGAAGGCATTCATGAAGCCAGGAATAAGCGCAATGCCGGCGACGATCGTCCAGGCCACGGGCATCGTGACCCAGGCGCCGAGTGCTTCAGCCCACGGCCCGGCGAGCACAATGGAGAGCAGCATCCATGCGGTAGCTGAAACAATTGCCACCGAAAACTTGACGCGCACCGGCACGTACCAGCGCGCTTGCTTCACATAGCGCGCGTTTGCGCGCGTCGGCAGTTCGGCGACAGACAGCTGTGGCTGCTCTTCTCGTTCCGGGCTTTCCTTGAGCTGATACATGACAGATTCGGGCGTCGGGGCTTTTCAGGTCAATGGGTCATGCTGAGTCATGCCGAGTGCTTGCTAATCGGACATATTGCCAATAATCACTTGATTTTATGCAACTTTGGCACAAGTTGACATTTTCACCAAATTGCTTTTGGGAATCAGTGCTTGCATGGCTGCGCCGGCCTGCGTAGGCTTCGGGCTCCCCGGTTACGGCGCCACTCGCGCCCTTGTTGAATTCATGCAGCTCCCGCGCTCTTCTCATGTCCGTTCTGCGCATGTCTTTTGCGAGGTCATCGACAACTACGGCGATGCCGGCGTCTGCTGGCGCCTGGCGCGCGCGCTGGCCGAGCGAGGCCTGGCCGTTACGCTATGGATCGATGACCTGCAGCGTCTGCAGCGGCTGAGGCCGGCGCTCGATACGGCGTTGCGGGTCCAGCCGCTTGATGGCTTCCGGGTGCGTCACTGGCGTGAGGGCGAGGCCGAGCCGGTACTTGCTGGGGCGGATGCTTCGAGCGGCGCGGTGATGGACAACGGTGCTACCGGGCCGGCAGCCGATGCGGCGCTTGCCGATCTGGTGATCGCTGCCTTTGGCTGCCGGCTGCCGCAGGCTTATCTGGATGCGATGGCGGCGATGGCTGCGCGTGGTCACGCGCCGGTCTGGATCAACCTCGAATACCTGTCGGCCGAAGACTGGGTCGCGCACAGTCATGGTTTGCCGTCGCCGCATCCGCGGCTCAGGCTCACCGAACATTTTTACTTCCCGGGTTTCAGTCGCGGCACTGGCGGTCTGCTGAAGGAGATCGGGTACGACGATGCCAGGCGCGCTTTCGATGCCTCGCAGCGTCATGTCTTCCTCGCCAGCCTCGGCCTGCAGGTGCCCGACGATGTGCCGCTGGTCTCGTTGTTCTGCTATCCGCATGCCGACATCGCCGGGCTGTTCGATGCGATGGCCGCCGGCCCGGCAGTGCATTGTCTGGTGCCCGAAGGCGTCTCGCCGCTGGCGCCGGCAGCAGGGCAGTCACTTACGGTGGGTGCATTGACACTGCACGGCATGCCCTTTGTCCAGCCAGATGATTACGACCGCCTGTTGTGGAGCTGCGACCTGAATTTTGTGCGCGGCGAAGACAGTGCGGTACGTGCGCAGTGGGCAGGCCGCCCCTTGCTGTGGCAGTTGTATCCGCAGGACGATGATGCGCATCGTGCGAAGCTCGATGCTTTCCTGAGCTTGCACACGGCTGGCATGGCTCCGGCGCTGGCCACGCTCGTAACGCGCGCGATGCGAAGCTGGAGTGATGGTGACCCTGACCGCGATGCTGGCCGAGACCCTGATCACGGCCCCGCGCGCAGCCTGGCGCCGGACTGGCCGGCCTTGCTGGCCGCGCTGCCTGCACTGCACGCCCATGCTGCGCAATGGGCTGCGCAACTGGGTGAGCAGCGCGAGCTGGCAGCCGGTCTGATCGAGTTCGCAGACAAAATCGGGTAGAATGCGTGCGCTTTGATTCCCGCGTGCTGACCATTCAGACAACAATCCTCACCGATCGCCGTCTCTACCGTCATCAGGGCGGTCGCCCGCACAGGCGCCCACGCATTCCGAACTTATTGGCTATCTCACTATGAAAACCGCACAAGATCTCCGCGCCGGCAACGTGTTCATGATCGACGGCAAACCCTGGGTCGTGATCAAGACCGAATTCTCGAAGTCGGGCCGTAACGCGTCCGTC
>JACCDX010508495.1_pt1 | contig 10850 bp, 10 predicted proteins | sample 7449681 | NCBI WGS metagenome assembly JACCDX01 (sample SAMN15323450, study PRJNA562643) | freshwater metagenome | isolation source: river surface water | place: USA:Blue River Watershed | collected 2017-08-18
GCGCGCCTGCTCGCCGTCACAGGAATGGACTCGGCAAGCAGCACGCGAAAGCAGCGTCAGCTGGCGAAGAGCCCGTCGAATGACGGTCGTTGATGCGGTGAGGTGGGACTGCCCAAGGCTGTCTCCGCTATTGATAACGGTCGAAGTGTAATTTTTTGTTGGGGCAGAGGCAAGTCCGAAGCCAGCAAAAATGCGGCTTTTCGGGGAAGTCAGGCCCAGCTTGCACGGTTCGGGACCCTGTGGCGGCGATTCAGTGATGAGCGAAGGGCCTCACAGCACCCGCACCGGTGTGCGCAGCCGTCTCAGGACAGGCGTTCATGGTAAGTCGGCGCTGTTCATCCGTGTCTGGATCAGCATCGTGCGACGCGCGAGGTAGTTGGAGTCCATGTGCCGGCCGAAGTAGCGCGGATTGGGCAGCATCACGGCCAGCTTGGCGGCTTCGCCCGGCCCCAGGTTCGCGGCCGGCACGCCGTAGTACTTGCGGGACGCGGCCTCACAGCCAAACACGCCATTGCCCCATTCGACCACATTCAGGTAGATCTCGAAGATGCGGCGCTTGTCCATCACCGCCTCCAGCATGAAGGTGATGACCATCTCCTGCGCCTTGCGCACATAGCTGCGCTGGCCCGACAGGAACAGGTTCTTCGCCAGCTGCTGGGTGATGGTCGAGCCGCCGGACACCACCTTGCCCTTCTTCGCATTCTTTTCGTAGGCCTTTTGCAGGGCCTCCCAGTCGACACCCTCATGCTCGGCGAAGTTGGCATCCTCGGCGGCGATAATGGCGCGCTTCAGGTGCGGTGAAATCCGGTTGTACGGCACCCACTGGTGCTGCAGCTGCGCCTTCGGGTTCTTCTCCTGCAGCTTCTCCAGCTGTGCGCGCATGAACGAGGTCGAGCTCGGGTTGAACTTCACCCACCAGCAGATCTGCGCGAAATACCACAACTGCAGCAACAGCACGAGCGCGATCGGCACGCCGACGATCCACAACAGGAAACGACGCTTGCGACTCAGGTGACGGCTCATCGTGCCAGCTCGTCCTCAGGCGCTCGCCAGCTGCGCACGCAGCTCGCGATACACCGGCATCGTATCCGGACGTACGCCGCGCCAGACATGAAAGGATTCTGCAGCCTGCTCGACCAGCATGCCAAGGCCGTCGCGCACATGGGCACCAGCCTGCGCGGCCATCTGCATGAACACGGTCGGCTGGGCGCCGTACATCATGTCGTAAGCAAAGCCACCTGCGGCGAACACCGATGCCGGCACCGGCGGCAGCTCGGAGGACAGGCTGGCCGAGGTGGCGTTGATGACGATATCGAAGCGGCCAGTCAGATCCTCGAAGCGAGAGGCAGACATTTGCACTGCCGAGGCTGAGGCTGAGGCTGAGGCCAAAGTCGCTGTCGCTGTCGATGCCGACGACGATGCCGCTTCTGCAAATTGCACGACCAGTTCTTCGGCACGCGCCAGTGTACGGTTCGCAATTACCAGCTGCGCCGGAGACTCTGCCAAAAGCGGCAGGATCACGCCACGCGCCGCGCCGCCCGCCCCCAGCAGCAGCACCCGCGCACCGGCCACGGCCACGCCGGCATTGGCGACGATGTCGCGCACCAGCCCGACGCCGTCGGTGTTGTCGCCGACGATGCTCACGCGCCCGTCTTCGCGGTCGAAGCGCAGCGTGTTCACGGCACCGGCCGCGGTCGCACGCTCGCTCAAGCGATCGGCCAGCGCAAAAGCTTCCAGCTTGAAGGGCACGGTCACGTTCGCACCGCGTCCGCCGGCGGCGATGAAATCCCGTACCGCGGCCTCGAAGCCATCGAGCGGCGCCAGCAGGCGCTCATAGGCGAGGGCCTCGCCGGTCTGACGTGCAAACGCGGCGTGGATCTGCGGCGATTTGCTGTGCGCGATCGGATTGCCGATCACGACGTAGCGATCAGCAGTCATTCGCCCCTCCGCACGGCCGACGTCTCGAGCAGCTGCTCGCGGGTGAAAGCAAAGCGGGTAATGATTTCCCACACATGTTCGCGGCCGTCGCGGCGCAGCTGCGGCGGGAAGCTGCCAAAGGGCGCGGCACGGCGCACGATCGCGATCGCTGCCGCATCGAGCGCTGCATCGCCCGAGCTGCGCTCGATGCGCGGCCCGCCCTCTTTTTCATAGAGGCTGCCATCCTGGACCACGGGGATATAGACAATCAGTTCACCGTAAAGCTTTTTGCCGTCGCGCTGCGGGAAGTGCAGCGTACCGGTCTGTTCGATTTTTTTCTGCAGGGCAGTGTAATACAAGGCATACGTGACTTCACGCGTGCTTGGCGTCAGCTGGGTCCGGATCGGGCGACGGTTATAGTCGGAGATGTCACGTGCGATTTCCGCTTCGCGCCGCGCCATCTGCTGGATTTCTTCGACCGAACGCACGTCGCGGCCCTGGATGTCGGGCCGCTCGACCTGTTCTCCGACGGGCATTGCCTGCGCGTTCTGCCGAGACAGTTGCGCCAGCAGCCGGTGCTGGCGCGCCTCGAGTTCGGCCATGCGGCGGCGCTGCATCTCGAGTTGCGTGCCATCGCTCACCTGCCCGAGGTTGGGCAAGGGCGAACGCGCACGTCCGACATCGGCATTGCCGCCGCCATCAAGGTTGGCCTGCGCCAGCGCTTCAGCCTTCAGCGGCGCCGCCTGGTCGCGCGCATTGACGAGAATGACGTCCAGGCCCGTCGACAAAGGCTTCATGCGGATCGCATCCGGAGCGGCGAAACGGATCGACAGGATCACCGCATGCACCAGCAAGGAAACGCCTATCGCTATTCGCAGCGGTCGCTGATCCGGTGCGAACAAGGCGGGCTCCGGTCAGACGCTGGCAGCGCCGGTGGCGCCATTGACGGGGGCGCTGTCCTCCCGGTGAGATCCATCAGCGCCATCAGCGGCATCAGTGGCATCAGAGCCATCAGCGGCTTCGGCAACCTGCTCTTCTTCGGCGAGCGCATCGGCCTCTTCGAGCTCGGCTTCGTCGGCGAAATCAGTCTCGGCAGCGGCTACCTCCAGCACGCGCGCCTGCACGCCCAGATCGACTTCGTCCCAGCCGATCAGCTCGAGCTTCAATTGCGTGCCGCGCGGATGCTTCACGCCCGGCATGTTCAACACCAGCGGCACATCGACCAGCCTGACCACTTCATCCTTGAGCAGCACCGCGTCGACCTGGCGTGCGCCTTCCTGCTGCAGCCAGCGCAGGCACCAGTAGCGCTCCATCGTCGACTGGAAGTCGGCATAGGCCGAATACGCGCTGTCGAAAGCCGACACGATGGCGAACAGGTCGGCATCCTTGGGCTTGAAGGTCGCCACCAGCGGCGCGGTCACGCCATGCCTGATGCAGGAGAGGATCTGCCACTGGTTTACGAGGTCGGTATACCGGCGCAGCGGCGAGGTGCTCCACGCATACTGGTCCACGCCCAATCCCTGGTGCGGCGCTGCATGCGTGAGCATGCGCACCTGCATGCGCGCCGCCCAACCCTGCCCGCCGCCCTGGGCGCGATAGATGCCGGGCACGCCGTGCTCGTGCATCAGCTTGCCCCAGCTGCTGTTGGCAAAGATCATCAACTCGGCCACCAGCTTATCGAGCGGCGCGCCGCGCTTGCGACGCGTGATAGTGACGACATCGTCTTCGACATAAAAGTTGAAGTCGACGCGATTGGTCTGCTCGGGCCGCAGGCCGAAGCTCTCGCGCTTGGCCATGCGGGCGCGCTCCAGCACTTGCGCCCACTGCCACAGCAGCGCGATGTCAGCCTTGTGGGGATAGTCGCCGCTTCCCTCAGCCAAAGCCTGCTCGGTGACTTGTTCATCGAGGTCGTTGTGGCGCAGGTTGGCCGCGATCGGCACCCGTTCGGCGACGGTGTCGGTGGACAGCACCGACCAATCATTCATGTCCAGCGTCGCATACAGCGACACGGCCGGGCGGGCGTCGCCTTCTGCCAGCGTGAAATGCTCGACCAGCTCATCGGGCAGCATGGTGATCTTGTCGCCCGGCATATAGACGGTACTCATGCGATCGCGCGCAATCGCGTCGATCGCATCGTTACGCGCAATGCCGAGGCCCGGCGCGGCAATGTGGATGCCGATGCGCACACGGTTTTCGTCCAGCAGCTGCACCGAAAATGCATCGTCAATTTCGGTCGTGGTGACATCGTCGATCGAGAAGGCTTGCACATTGGCCGTCGGCAGCTCGGCCACGGTTGGCAGCGTGATCTTCGGGAAGCCGGTACCGCGCGGGAAATGCTCGGACAGGAAGCGCGAGAAATGCAGCTCTTTCGCCGACGCGATCGCACCCACCGACAGCAGCAGGCGCGCCGGCGTGGTCTGCAGCTCGGCGCAGGCCGCTTCCAGCGCCTTGTACTCGATGCTGTTCTTGTCGGGCTTGTACAGCAGCTGGCGCACGACGGGCTTCATCGCTTCCGGCAGGCGGCCGGCCTTCAATTCTTCGACTTGCGCGGCCTGCACCAGCAGCTGTTGCTTCTTCTTTTCGATGCCGGCCAGCGCCGCTTGCAGCGTGGCCTCGGGCGCAGCCTTGTAACGGCCCTTGCCCTTCTTGTGGAAATAAATGGGCGAGGAGGCGATCTTCAGCAACAGGCCGGCCGCTTCAGCGGGTCTGGGCGCATGGCCGTAGTACTCGCTGCCCAGCTCGGTAAAACCGAATTCTTCCTGACCTGCCACTTCCCACAGGAAGGACACGTCAATCTCATCGGCCAGCTTGTTCGCCTCGGCGATCATCTCGGCCGGCGACGGCGTCTCGAACTGCAGCAGCACATCGCGCGCACGGACCTTGGTGCGCTTGCCTGTCGGCGTCTCGACCTGATAGGCCTCGCCTTGCTGGGTCAGTACGCCACCGACCTTGAAGTCACCGGATTCTTCGAAAAACAAATTCATGGGGTAATTCTTCTTTCTTGCCGCGTGCCGCTATCGGGGGCCGCGCTCATGCATGGCAAAAGGCCAGGACCTCTTGCAGATAATCATCAAAATCGGACAGTCCGTGATCACTGCCTTCGATCACGTGCTGGTGCGCGCCCGCATAGCGGTCCGTCATTTCGCGCCAGTCGAGCACTTCATCGCCCGTGGCTGCCAGCAGCAGGTAGCGACCGAGCTGCGACAGCGACGCGACTTCGAGCGCCTTCAATTCGCCAATGTACTCCGGCCGGAAATAAAAACGGTCTTCCGAATGCCATGCCTGCTGCTCGCCGATGTACTTCTCGAGGTCCCGCGCCGGATCGACCGCCGGATTGATCAGTACGGCTCGGCAGCCAAGTCGTTCGGCCAGCACGGTCGCATAGAAGCCGCCGAGGGACGAGCCCACCAGCGCCACGTTTGCCGGGGACAGGCCCGCGATGGCCTCGTGCGCGATGGCGATGGCTGCGGCCGGCGACGGTGGCAGCTGGGGGCAGATAAAACGCGCGGACTGGCCGAGCGCATCAAAGTGCTCGCGCATGCGTCGCGCCTTGAATGACGACGGCGACGAACGGAAGCCGTGCAGGTAGAGAATGGTGCGCACGACTCGCCGTCAGCCTGCGTAATCAGGCCGCGGGTGCAGACTGCGCCGGCTGCGACGCCCTGGCGGCGAGCGCATCGAGCAGCTTCTGGTGCACGCCGCCGAAACCGCCATTGCTCATCACGAGCACGGAGTCGCCCGGCTGCGCCGCGGCCACCACGGCCGCCACCAGCGCAGACAAGTCATCGTAAGCACGCGCCTTGTCACCCAGCGGCGCCAACGCCGCACCCAGGTCCCAGCCCAGCGCATCCTTGCCATCGCCCTTGGCGCCATAGCCGAACACGAGGTCGGCTTGCTGCAGGCTGCCCGGCAGCGCATCCTTCATGGTGCCCAGCTTCATGGTGTTCGAGCGCGGCTCGAGCACGGCCAGGATGCGGCCCTTGCCGACTTTCTTTCGGAGTCCGGCGACGGTCGTGGTGATGGCGGTCGGATGGTGCGCGAAATCGTCGATCACGGTCACGCCGTGGGCGACGCCGCGCGTTTCCATCCGGCGCTTCACGTTCTCGAACGCTGACAGCGACGCGATGGCCTGCTGCGGCGTGACACCAACGTGCCGCGCAGCGGCAATCGAGGCGATCGCATTCCAGCGGTTGTGCTCGCCCGTCAGCGACCAGCGCACCGTGCCGAGCTTGTCGCCCTTGAACAGCACGTCGAAGGAGCCGTCGTCATGCTCGACCATGCTCCAGCCTTCGCTGGCGGCGAACCACTCCAGCTCGCTCCAGTTGCCGCGCTTGATCACGCGCTGCAGCGACGCTTCACGGCCATTGGCGACAATGCGGCCGCTGGTCGGGATGGTGCGCACCAGATGGTGGAACTGGGTTTCGATCGCGCCGAGGTCCGGGAAGATATCGGCGTGGTCGTATTCGAGGTTGTTCAGGATCGCGGTGCGCGGACGGTAATGGACGAACTTGCTGCGCTTGTCGAAGAAAGCGGTATCGTATTCATCGGCCTCGATCACGAAAAAGGATGCGCCCTCTTTCGAATCGCCGCCGAGTCGCGCAGAGATGCCGAAGTTCATCGGCACGCCACCGATCAGGAAGCCGGGCTGGTAGCCCGCGTCTTCCAGAATCCAGGCCAGCATCGACGAGGTCGTGGTCTTGCCGTGCGTGCCGGCCACGGCCAGCACCCACTTGTCGCGCAGGATGTGTTCGCCTATCCACTGCGGGCCCGACACATAGGGCAGGCCGCGGTTCATGATGGCTTCCATCAACGGGTTGCCGCGCGAGACCACGTTGCCGATCACGTAGAGGTCGGGCTGCAGGCTCAGCTGGTGCGGACCGAAGCCCTCGATCAGCTCGATGCCCTGCGCCTGCAACTGGGTGCTCATCGGCGGATAGACATTGGCATCGCAGCCGGTGACCTTGTGGCCCGCTTCCCGGGCCAGCACCGCGAGGCCGCCCATGAACGTTCCGCAGATGCCGAGGATATGAATGTGCATTTACTTTAGAATCGGGTTGCTGCTGGAGATGGCAGGTGATGCAAGGGTGCCAACGCGCGTTTTCCCTTGCCTGATCGAAGCGAGCATTCTACCCGACCCACAGTCTGCGACGATGGCTGCCCTTGCCTGATTCGGCCTGACTCGGCCTGTGCCTTCCCGACTTTCCCTGACCGTTCCCATGTCCATCAATTACCCCAGCGATGCCGAATTGCTGCGTGCCGAGATCGCCGCCGCGGCCGCCCGCATGATCGCCGAAGACGGTGCCGACTATGCGACGGCCAAGCGCAAGGCCGCCAAACTCATCCTCGGCAACCAGAAAGTTCGCGGCGACGTGTTGCCGGACAATGCGCAAGTCGAGGACGAGGTGCGGCAGTACCAGGCGCTGTTCTTCGGCGACGAACATGCGCAGCACTTGCTACACTTGCGCCGCCTCGCGCTGGAGTTGATGGAAAGACTGGAAGAGTTTTCGCCTTACCTGACCGGCGCAGTGATGAACGGGACGGCAACCGAACATTCGGATATCCATTTGCAACTGTTTGCCGACAGCGCCAAAGATGTTGCCGTTTTTTTACTGAATGCCGGCATCGATTACGAGGTTTCCGAGTCGCCGCATTCCCGTTACCCGGACCGCGGTGTTGAAGTATTGTCTTTCATGTACAAACGCGAAGGCGTGCACCTGATACTGTATGAAAGAGATGACCTGCGCCATGCCGGCAAAACCGGCGGCAAGCAAAAGCCCGAGCGTGCCGACATCGCTGCCGTGCGCGCGTTGATCGATCAGGATCGCGCCGATCACCCAAACGACCCGCTAGCCAAACCATGACCCGAAAAAGCCTGTTATTGATATTGATCGCCGTTTTATTTACCGGCATTGGCGTTTATTTTGGTGCAAAGCGGTTCCAGCCTGCGCCGCCGGCCGATACGGCAGTGAGCGCGCTGATGCAATTGGCCATGCCCGATCCGGTCGGCCAACAGCGCAAGATGTCGGAATGGCAAGGCAAGGTCTTGCTGGTCAATTTCTGGGCTACCTGGTGCCCACCGTGCGTGGCCGAGATGCCGGAGCTGGAAGCGCTGCAAGCCGAACGCGGCAGCAAGGGCCTGCAAATTGTTGGCATCGGCATCGATTCCCCCAGCAACATCAGGGAATTTTCCGAAAAGCACAAAATCACTTATCCGCTGCTGGTGGGCGGTTTGCAAGGCACGGAGGTGTCGCGCAGCTTCGGTAACGAGACGGGTGGCCTGCCTTTTACGGTCCTGATTGGCACCGATGGCCTGGTCAAACAGGCCTATATGGGCCGACTGGATTTGCAAAAAGTGCGGGCTGACCTCGATTCCCTTTAAGCAGGTTATAGCTGTTGTAAGCGTTTCCACTTGCCATTCTTCGACATTTTGCAGGAAAATGGCCCCTTCCTCGCTAATATTGAAGCGATCCGATGGCAAAAAATCTGCTGCTGATCAACGGTCCGAACCTTAACCTGCTCGGCACACGCGAGCCTGAGGTGTACGGCGCGACCACGCTCGCTGAAATCGAGAAGGCTGCAGTCGCCCAGGTGGAGGAAATGGGTGCCACGCTGGCCCATTTCCAGAGCAACCATGAAGGCGAGCTGCTTGATCGCATCCACGCCGCACGCGGCGAGGGCGTTGATGCCATCGTGATCAACCCGGGCGGGTTCACCCATACCAGCGTCGCCTTGCGTGATGCACTGGCCGGGGTAGCCATACCGTTTGTCGAGGTTCATATTTCAAACATCCACAAGCGGGAAAGCTTCCGTCACCATTCCTACCTGTCCGATATTGCGACGGGCGTGGTGTGCGGACTTGGCGTGGACGGGTATCGTTATGCAATCGCGTTCGCGCTGAACAAACTGTAAACACGCGGTAGACCCGGCTGTATATACAAGACAGCCACCGTAATTCGAACGGCAGCCGGCCCCGGGCACCCGAGGGCGACTGTCTCATTCATTAACCTTGCAGGCAGATCTCAATGGATTTAAGAAAACTCAAAACCCTGATCGACCTCGTGGCGGAGTCCGACATTTCGGAACTGGAAGTCACCGAGGGCGAGAGCAAGGTGCGCATCGTCAAGTCAGGCGCTGCCAGCCACAGCCAGGTCGTGATGATGCCGGCCGCCGCGCAGGCACCAGCGGTCGCCGCCCCGGCGGCACACGCTGCAGCCCCGGCAGCTGCTGCCCCCGCCGCCCCGGCAGTCGCAGAAGCGCCGGCAGGCCATGTGGTCAAGTCGCCGATGGTCGGTACCTTCTATCGTTCGTCCGCACCGGGCTCGGCGCCCTTCGTGGATATCGGCGCCAGCGTGAAAGAAGGCGATACGCTGTGCATCATCGAAGCGATGAAGCTGCTCAACGAGATCGACGCCGATGCCACCGGCACGATCAAGCAGATCCTGGTCGAGAATGGCCAGCCGGTCGAGTTTGGCCAGCCGCTGTTCATTATTGGCTAAAAGCTTCCTCAAAATGCCGCTGGCCGCGTTGCACCGCCTTGTCGTACGACCTGTACTGCCTGCGGCGGCACGCCTTGCCAGCGACCGCTCCGCTGACGCTCCGCTCATTTTGAGAAAGCTTTAAAGATATGTTCGAAAAAATCCTCATTGCCAACCGCGGCGAAATCGCCTTGCGCATCCAGCGCGCGTGCCGCGAGATGGGCATCAAGACCGTGGTCGTGCACTCCGAAGCTGACCGCGAGGCCAAGTATGTGAAGCTGGCTGACGAGTCGGTCTGTATCGGACCGGCGCCTTCCGCGCAAAGTTACCTGTCGATGCCGGCCATCATCAGCGCCGCCGAAGTGACGGACGCGGAAGCGATCCACCCGGGTTACGGCTTCCTGTCCGAGAACGCCGACTTCGCCGAGCGCGTCGAGCAATCGGGCTTCGTGTTCATCGGCCCGCGTTCGGATTCGATCCGCATGATGGGCGACAAGGTCTCCGCGAAGCAGGCCATGATCAAGGCCGGCGTGCCTTGCGTGCCCGGCTCCGAAGGCGCACTGCCCGACGACCCGAAGGCCATCGTGCAAACCGCACGCCGCATTGGCTACCCGGTCATCATCAAGGCCGCCGGTGGCGGTGGCGGTCGCGGCATGCGTGTGGTGCACACCGAGGCGGCCCTGCTGAACGCCGTGACCATGACCAAGACCGAAGCCGGTGCCGCATTCGGCAACCCCGAGGTCTACATGGAAAAGTATCTGGAGAATCCGCGCCACGTGGAAATCCAGATCCTGGCCGACGAACACAAGAATGCAATCTGGCTCGGCGAACGCGACTGCTCAATGCAGCGCCGCCACCAGAAAGTGATCGAAGAAGCACCAGCGCCGGGCATCCCGCGCAAGCTGATCGAGAAGATCGGCGACCGCTGCGCCGAAGCCTGCCGCAAGATCGGCTACCGCGGCGCCGGCACTTTCGAGTTCCTGTATGAGAACGGCGAGTTCTACTTCATCGAGATGAACACCCGTATCCAGGTCGAGCACCCGGTCACCGAAATGATTACCGGTGTCGATCTCGTGCAGGAACAGATCCGCATTGCCTTCGGCGAGAAGCTGCGCTTCCGCCAGCGCGACATCGTGCTCAAGGGCCATGCGATCGAGTGCCGCATCAACGCCGAAGATCCGTACAAGTTCACCCCGTCGCCAGGTCGCATCACGGCCTGGCATACGCCGGGTGGCCCCGGCATCCGCGTCGATTCGCATGCGTATGCGGGTTACTACGTGCCGCCGCATTACGACTCGATGGTCGGCAAGGTGATTGCCTATGGCGCCACGCGCGAGCAGGCGATCAGCCGCATGCAGATCGCGCTGTCGGAGATGGCGGTCGAGGGCATCCTGACCAACATCCCGCTGCACCGCGAGCTGATGACCGACGGTCGCTTTGCCGAGGGTGGCACCAACA
>JACCDX011502897.1_pt1 | contig 10849 bp, 11 predicted proteins | sample 7449681 | NCBI WGS metagenome assembly JACCDX01 (sample SAMN15323450, study PRJNA562643) | freshwater metagenome | isolation source: river surface water | place: USA:Blue River Watershed | collected 2017-08-18
CCCACCTTTTTGTCTGACGACGAACTGGGGCGCCTCATGGCCATGCTGCGCGCTCACTTCAACCTGGTGCCTGGTGGCGAGTACTCGATCGAAGTGGATCCACGCACGGTCGACGCCACACGCCTTCAAGCACTGGCGCGTCTGGGCTTTAACCGAATCAGCTTTGGCGTTCAGGATTTCGATCCCGAGGTGCAAAAAGCCATTCACCGTCTTCAGCCGGCGCAGCGCGTGTTTGAGCTGGTGGAACAGGCACGCCACATCGGTTTTGAATCGGTCAATGTGGATCTGATCTACGGCCTGCCGCGGCAGACGCCGGAGTCGTTTGGGCGCACGATCACCCAGGTGCAGAAGCTGCGTCCGGATCGTATCGCCTTGTATGCCTATGCACATCTGCCTGAGCGCTTCAAGCCGCAGCGACGCATTGCAGCGGCCGAACTGCCCGACGCCACTGGCAAGGTCCGCATGCTCGCGTCGGCACTCACAGCTTTCGAACAAGCTGGCTATGTCTATATCGGCATGGACCACTTTGCCTTGCCTGAGGACGCGCTGGCCGTGGCGCGCCAGCAGGGTCGCCTGCACCGTAACTTTCAGGGTTACAGCACCCAACCCGATTGCGACCTGATCGCCCTGGGCGTGTCGGCGATCGGGCGCGTGGGGGCCACCTACAGCCAGAATGCCAAGACCCTGGACGAGTACTGCGACCTGATCGATCAGGGACGCCTGCCCGTCACGCGCGGCTTGGCGCTGGGCCGCGATGACCTGGCGCGCCGCGCGGTGATCATGGCCCTCATGTGCCAGGGGCAGGTTCTGTTCGAATCCATCGAGCTGGCCTGGGCCTTGGACTTTCGTCGCTATTTCGCATCGGAGATGGCGCAGTTGGTGACGCTGCAGGATCAAGGCCTGGTCACGATCGATGCACAGGGTGTTCAGGTCACGGCCGAGGGCTGGTACTTCATACGGGCGGTGGCCATGGTCTTTGATCGCTACCTGCAGGCGGATCGTCACCGTGCGAAGTTCTCGCGAATTCTCTAAGGCGATTGACGATGTCGCTCACGCTCGCCATGGCCGCTAGCGCCCTGATCATGGGACTGGCCGGCGGTCCGCATTGTGCGGCGATGTGTGGCGCGGCCTGCACCGGTGTGACGCACGCAGGTCGCGACGGACCGGCGCGCGCCATGCGCGTGTTTCAGCTGGGACGGTTGTTGGGCTATACGGCAGCCGGGGCAGTGGCGGGGACAGCGATGCAGAGCCTGGCCTGGCTCTCGGTGCAAAGCGCGGCTCTGCGCCCGGTGTGGGCGCTGATGCACATGGCGGTTTTGGCCTGGGGTCTGACGCTGCTGGTGATAGCGCGCCAGCCGGCGTGGGCGCAGCAGGCCGGTCTAGCCGTCTGGCGTCGCATTCGGCCACTGGTTCAGCGTACGGGCGGTCTGTTTGGCGCGGGTGCGCTTTGGATCTTCATGCCTTGTGGACTGCTGTATTCGGCGTTGCTGGTTGCTGCGCTCAGTGGTGGGCCGCTGCAGGGGGCGCTGGTGATGGCGCTCTTTGCCACGGGCAGTAGCCTGGGCTTGGTTGCAGGGCCGGGGTTGCTTGCGCGTATTCGCGACGCGGGTAATCGCTGGCGCCAGGACTGGGGCACGCGCGTGTCTGGAGGGCTCTTGGTCGCGACGGCTGCTTTTGCGCTGTGGATCGATTTGGCGGAACGGATTGCGCTCGGGTGCGCGTAATTGGTCTCGCTGACGCTGCCGGTCAGCGGGTGACTTCAGCGCGCTGAATCAACTCGATCTTGTAGCCGTCGGGGTCGACGACAAAGGCGATCACCGTGGAGCCTCCCTGCACCGGGCCCGGTTCGCGGGTGATCTTGCCGCCGGCGGCGCGGATCTTGTCGCAGGTGGCGTAGGCATCTTCCACGCCCAAGGCGATGTGGCCGTAGGCCGTTCCCAATTCGTAATGGTCGACGCCGTGGTTGTAGGTCAGCTCAATCTCGGCGTGATCGGGATTGCTGCCGTAGCCCACGAAGGCCAGCGAGTATTTCTGCTCGGGCCGCTCGGTGGTACGAAGCAGCTTCATGCCCAACACGCGGGTGTAGAAGTCGATTGAGCGCTGCAGGTCGCCCACGCGCAACATGGTATGCAGGAGTCGCATCAGACGCTCGGAGCCAGTTTGATCTTTTCGTTGATGTTCTTCAACTCGGCCTTGTCCGTGATCATTTCTTTGGCCAAGGCCTTCAACGATTTTTTCTGATCGGTCGTCAAGATGGTGGGCATGCTTTCCAGAAAGACCGACAGGATGAAGGCCTGATCGTCGAGCGCCTTGTCCTCCAGGATGTCTTTCAGCAGGCGCTGGTAGTAGTGACTGATGTTTTCTTCTCTGGCTTTTTTCAGACGTGCTTCGTATTTTTTGTTCAAGATAAGCTCCCGATAAATCGATTTTTAGATGATACAGTCGATCGGCGAAGACGTGCTCGCGCGGCGGGTTTCTCGACGTCTCCGCTTCATCCATCACTACTTTTTGGCTCACGAGCCATGGGCGACCCGCATGACTGCAAAGAGCAAGAAGGCTGGCCAAGTTCATCAGGCAGATAAGGTGATCTACCTGAACTTTTGCAAAGTGACGAATCAGGAAGGGTGGGGTCCCTCACTGGATGGCGTCGGCAGCCCGCTGTACATCTTCCAAAATTCGGAGTCGGGTGCCCAGACTGCCTTTTTCTGGTCGGCGCAGCGCGAAGTGGTGGCATTCCATTCCACAGACGCTGACGTCCTGAGTCGCTACATCGAGGAATCGGCACTGCGCCAGTTCCAGGAGCTGACCGGCAAGGAAGTCGACTTCAATTACGTGCGCGAGTTGATCGTGGGCGCCATGAACAGAGACCCGGGTGACTTCGAATACGAGAACAAGGTCAAGACCGTGTTGCTCGAGGGCGAAGAAAACATCAACGAAAAAACCTTGAAAAAGGTGGTGAATCGCTATGGGGTCTGGATGCTGGCCCGAGACTCCATGGAAATCAAGTTTGATGAGGCAAACAAATCACTCTGGGTCGACGGTGTTGAGCGCTATGCCACGTTCGAAGAAACATTCGATGACCTCTTTGGCAGCGCCGAACCAACTGCCTTGTTGATCAAGTAAACGAGTGCCTTGATTCAGGCAGCCGCCACCGGCAAGGTCGGGTGTGGCCATGCGGGTGTGGCTATCGGCGTGTCGTGCCGTCCCTGGTCCAGCGCCTGCTCAAAGGCGGGCAGCACTTGCGCCGGTGCGTCGCCCAGCGCACGTACCAAACAGATCCCATCGGCGCCTGCAGCGGCGGCCTGTCGCGCCTGCTCGGGCGCCAAGATGCCCCCGATCGCCACCACCGGCGCGCCCGCTTGCCGGCACCACCAGGCCAGGTTGTCCAGGCCCTGCGGGACCCAGGGCATGTCCTTGGTGGTCGTGGGCCATACCGGGCCGCATGCAATGTAGCGCGGGGATAGTGCGCGCGCCCGGCATAACTCCCACACGCTGTGCGAGCTGATGCCCAGGGCCACGCCGCGTGCCAGCAACTGTCGCCGACCTTCCTCGCCCAGGGCCATCAGGTCCTCTTGCCCCAGGTGCACGGCATCAGCGCCAAGTTCAGCGGCCAGGGTCCAGTGGTCGTTGATAAAACACTGCGCACCGACCGCGCGGGCGGCTGCGATGCCGCTCGCCAATTCTTCGCGCAGACGCGCTTGCCAGGCCGGGTCAACATGAGCCGGTCGCTTGATACGAAGCTGAACGGTGCGCACGCCCGCATCGAGCGCGGCTTGCAGGCGCGATACGTGATCCGCGATGGCGTACAGGTCCAGGCGCTGCGTCGTATGCGCGCGCGGGGGGGCGAACACCGGCGCCTCGCCCCAAGACAGTCGGGGCAAGGTACCCCACTGACGCAGACAGGCGAGCAGCACGGCGTCGGCGCCGACGAAGCCCGCGTCATAAGCGTCTTGCCAGTCGTTGGCGAGTTTCGCGGGGTCGATCGGTATGGCAGTGCCTGTGGGCGCCTCCACCCAACCGCGCGCATGCGCCGTATCCAGCCAATGCAGGTGTGCGCCGTCGGCTACGCGTACATCCAGCACGCACACCGCAGCACCTGTCTGCGCGCGTTGCTGCGCGGCCAAGGCGGGGATGGCATCGGGCAACAGGCCGGCCGGGGGCTGCGGCAACATGAGACACGCTTCGCGCGGGGGGAGGGTCGGGGTCATGGGCAAATTCCGTCGAGGTTCAACGCATCACCAGGCCGCCATCGACGAACAGCACCTGGCCCGTCATGAAGGCGCTGTGCGAACTGGCCAGGAACAACACGGGGCCGGTCACGTCTTCGGGCCGCGCCAGACGCCGCAGGGGCGTGGCCGCGGCGATGGCATCGCGAAAGCCTGCGCGCGTGCCGGCGCTGGCCTGTGTGGGATAGACCAGGCCAGGCGCCACGCAGTTCACGCGCACGCCCTGCGGCCCAAGTTCAGCGGCCAGGTTGCGGCTGAACCCCACCAGCGCCGACTTGGCGGTGCTGTAGTCGTGATAGGGCACCACCGGGTGATCGATCAAGTTGGTAGCGATGTTCACGATGGCGCCACGGGCATGGCGAGTCAGGTGGGGCAGGGCGGCGCGGCACACCTGGTGGGTGGCACCCACCGCGCCCTCGAACTGCGCGCGGTAATGGTCCCAGGTCAGTTCGCCATAGGGCTGGCGCTGCTCGGGGTCGAAGGCATAGGGGGCGAAGGCGTTGTTCACCACCACGTCCAGGCGGCCGAACTCGTTCACCACCGTCTGCACCAGACCCGAGGCCGCCTGCGCGTCGCGCACATCGGCTTGAATCGCCAGCGCATCACCGCCCGCATCACGGCATTCTTTCGCGACCGCTTCGGCCGAAGCCGCATCGCGCAGGTAGTTGACGGCCACCGCCGCGCCATGCGCCGCAAAGGCCCGCGCGATGGCGGCGCCGATGCCGCGCCCCGCGCCGGTCACCAGTACCACCTGACCTTGGAAGTCCATGTTCATTTCCCCGGCAGCAGGTCACTGGCCACCACATCGGCCACACGGATCGGCCGCTCAATCAGTCCGAGCTTGCGGTAGGCATCGGCCGCCGCCTGCAATGAGGGCAGGTCCATCGCGCCCAGACCGAGGCGCTGCGTCAGGGGCGAGACGGTGGCGGCATTGCGCAGGCGGATCACGTCCAGGTTCAGGGCCAGGTCGCTGCCGTCGATGGCACGCTTGACGGCCAGGCGCGCGGCCTCCTCGGGGCTGGCGATCATCCAGGCTGCCGCGTCGCGGTAGGCGCGCAGGAAGCGTCGCAGCACTTCTTTCTTGCCCTGGTACACCTCCTCGCGCACCACATACAGGTCACTGGAAACATTGAGCGAGCGAGCCACTTCCATCACGTTCACGTCGGGTAGGCCACGACGCCGGCCCACCAGCAAGCCGGTGTCGGTGGCCGCGGTGGCATCGACCTGCCCTTGCATCAGCGGCGCGAAATTGAGCAGGCCGGTGACCACAATCGTCACATCCGCCTCCGACAGACCCGCCTGGTGCAGCATCACCAGCAGGTTCTGGCGCGTACCACTGGCCAGGCTGTACACGCCCACCCGCTTGCCCTTGAGGTCCTGTGGGCGGGTGATGCCGCTGGACTTCAGGGCCACCACGTTGAAGACGTTTTGCGGATAGATGTCGTAGATCGCGCGCAGCTTCTCGCCCTTGTCCAGGGCGGCAAAGAGCGAGCCGGGATCGGTGAAAGCCACATCGGCCTGACCCGACAGGATGTTGCGGATCGCATCGCCGCCGCCTGCGCCGGGCACATAGCGCAGCGCGATGCCGAGGGCGCGGTAAAAGCCCTTGTCTTCATCCACCAGCAGGGGCGTGACTTCGGTGATCGGCTTGTTCCAGCCAGCCACCGTGAACGTGTCCAGACGGGCGGGCGTTTGCGCCAAGGCGGGCAGGGCGAGCGCGCCGGCGGTGGCCAGCAGGGTGCGGCGGTCAATCAGGTGCATCGGAGTTCCTCGGGGCATCGTGTGTTCGCAGCAGCCAGCGTTCCAGCCACAGCGTGAGTTGGTAGGCCAGCAGGCCCAACAGCGAAATCAGCGTCAACACCGCGAACATCAGCGGCGTGTCCATCGAACCCTGCGCGGCGATCACGAGCGCGCCCAGGCCCTGACTCGCGCCGATGAATTCACCCACCACAGCGCCTACCAACCCCAGCATCACGGCCACCCGCAGACCGGCCAGGATGCCGGGCAGGCCTGTAGGGAGCTTCAGGCGCCACAGCGTCTGGGCGCGGCTGGCGCCGAGCATGCGAAACAGCTCCAGCCGCTCGGGCGCGACGCGGCGCAGGCTGGTCAGGGTGGTCTCCAGCAAGGGGAAGAAGCACACGAGTGCGGTGATGACCACCGTGGACGTCATGCCGAATCCGAACCACAGAATGAACAGCGGCATCAGAGCCAGCTTGGGCACCACCTGGCTGATCACCACATAGGGCATGAACAGGGTGCGCACCCAGACCGATTCCGCCATTGCGACGCCCATGGCAAAGCCAAAGCCGCAGCCCAGTGCGACACCCAGCGCGAGTTGCAAGGCGGTCGCTTGCAGGTGGGGCAGCAGGTAGCCACTGGCCAGGCCCTGGACCAATGACTGCGCGATCCGCGAGGGCGCGGGCAGTACCAGGGCCGATAGCCCCAGGTGGCGAGCTGCCCATTCCCAGACGGCCAACAGCGCCAGCAGCAGGCCGGCCGAAGCAAGGCGGCGCGCGTGCGTCATGCGATACCTCCGACGGTGGCCTGCTCCAGGGCCTCGCGCACGCGCGCGCCAAGTGCCGCAAAGTCGGGGCGACCACGACAAGCCGCCTCGCGCGGGCGCGGCAGGTCGACGACCACTTCGTGGACGATACGCCCGCGGTCCATCACGCTCACACGGTCTGCCAAAAAAACGGCCTCGGCAATGTCGTGGGTGACGAACAGCGCAGTGGTGCCTTGGAGCGAGCAAAGCGCCAGGAGATCGTGTTGCAAGGCCTCGCGGGTCAGTGCGTCGAGCGCTGCGAAAGGTTCGTCCAGCAGCAGCAAGGAAGGCCGCAGCACCAGGGCTCGCGCCAGCGCCACCCGACTTTGCTGTCCGCCGGAAAGCTGGCCCGGCCGACGTGCCTCCAGGCCAGCCAGTCCGAGTTGCGCGAGTAGTTGCAGCGCCCAGGTGCGCTCGCGGGGCGAGGGTGTTCGCTGCAGCGACACCGGCAGCAGGACGTTGTCCAGCGCCGACAACCACTCCAGCAGCGTGGGCTGTTGGAACATGAAGCCCATATCTTCGCGCGCCGCTTGGGGCGAGCGACTGCGTATTGAGACGCGGCCGGCCTGTGGTGCGAGCAGGCCGGCCGCCAGCTTGAGAAGCGTGGTCTTGCCGCAGCCGCTGCGGCCCAGAATGCCATGGATCTCGCCTGGCGCCAGAGCCAGGTCGATTCCCTCGAGCGTGCGTGGCGCACCCGCGAAGCCGAAGGCCAGGCCCTCGAGTTCAAGGAAGCGGTCCGCGCTCACAGGATGTCCTCTTGCGCGTAGGGTGCGAGACGATCGGCAGCGCGTTCAGCCGACGACTCGATCTCAGCGATACGCACCAGATCTCTCAGGTTGAATCCGCCATCGTGGTGCCAGCCGGCTTCAGGGGCGGTCATTGCGCCGATCGCGCACACGCGGGTGATGCCCGCACGCGCCAGGCGCAGCGCCAGGGGCTGCAGACGCTGCGGCTGCACGGCGACCCCGGCGGTTTGCAGGAAGGGGGCGTGCGGCGCGAGTGCGTCGGCCGTGGCTTCCAGGTCGTCGACCGCCACCACCTGCACACAGCGCCAACCGGCAGTCGGTGCCAGGGGCAGCGCGCGCTCGCTGCAGGCCACGGTCCAGGGCGAGCCCTCATCGCCAAAGAGTTCATCGCTGCCTGCCTCCCCTTGCAAGGCGGCGATCTCGATGGACTGTCGCCACTGGGCTACTGCCTCGGCGTCCGCCAGATCCAGTTTGGGCCGCGGATAGCGCAGCGCCAGGGCCGCGAGTTCACCGGCCAGATGCTGTGCGAATTCGCGTGGTGTCAGGCGCGCGCCGCGCTCGACATAGAACACATGCGGCGAGTAGCAGCCTTGCTGCTCGAAGCGCGCCACATCCTGAGCGGCCAGCCGTGCCGTCGCAGGTCCGCGCTGTCTATCCAGCGCCGCGCGGCCCACCAGGCCCACACCCAGCTTGTGGCCATAGGCTAGAAAGCGCGTCGTCGTTGGCACCTGGGTTCGGATCTGATCCACCGTGTCCTGCCCGCCATAGGCCAGCACCGTATCGGCCTGCGCGTATAGCGTGGCGGCGGGCTCGGCCTCGCCACCCTTCCACCACACAATCGCGAAGCAGCTGGCCAAGGCAGGGTCGACCTGCGCCAGGGCGCGCGCGAACAGCGTGGCGAACACTGGCTCTGCGCTGGGCAGCTTGCCGATGCTGCCGGCCTTGACCATCAGCGCGCAGGCCAAACTCCAAAGGGGCAGCCCCGGCACATTACCGGCCCAATGCTGGACCAGCAGGTCCGGCCCGAAGGCGCGCACCATGCCGCCTTTGGCTGCCGGTTGGAATTCGTCCAACACCTTGGGATTGGAAAAATCTTCACTCACGAAGCGATGCAGCTGCGGCGCGCGGAAGGTGTGCAGGTAGCGAGTCAACCCCTGGCTCACCATCGCCGCGTCGTAGCCCGTGACGCGGGGCAGCATGGCGTCGGCCGCCTGGCGTAGAGGGTCGGAGGGGTCGAGCAGACGATCGACCGCGCGGTCGATGCGTTCGATCACCGCAGACACTGACAAGTGATGCAGGACTTCGCGTGCCGATTGCCGCACCCGCTGCGCCAGGGCCCGCGCCTGATCGGGGGTGAGCACAGGCACAGCGATGTCCAGGGCCTGACCCGGCACGCCTTCAAAGCGCAGCGTGTGCCATGCCACCTCGCTGTCCGCCAGGCCGGGTAGGTGGCCCGCTTTCCAAGGCATCCCTATCACGCTCATGCCGCCCCCAGAAATTCCGCCACCGCCAGCGAGCAGCCTCGCGCCTGCGCCCCCTCGGCGCGCCCGAGCAGCACAAATCCATCGGGTGTGGCGATGCCGACGTCTTCGGTGAGGATCGTGGAGGTCGCATTGAAGCTGGCCAGGTCGCAGTGCACCAGCACGCCGCGCTCGCCCGCTGCCATTTCGCGTCCTGTCATCGGGTCCACCACCCGGCTTCGCACCCAATGCGGCCCGCGCTTGACGGCGGGCGTCACCGCATTGCCTGCGTCGTAGAACTGGCTGCTCAATTCGGTCATGCCGTACATATTGATGCACTGCGCGCGGGGCACGCCCAGACGGGCGGACAGCTCGGCGTAGAAATCTTCGGCAGCGAGTTCACGCGACTGGCGCTTGTAGCCGCCGGTATCCAGGATGCGGCTGCCAGCGGGCAGACGCAGGGATTCGCCGTCCTGGGCCATCGCATCCAGCAGATGCACGAAACCGTAACTCGCACCCAGTGCCGCCAAGGGTTGACCGCTGTGCTCGGCGTCGCGCAGGCGCGCGCGCAGTCCGCTCAGGTCCATGCCGCTGGCACTGAGGTACCAGGCGCTGTCGGCGGTGCCGAACTCGCGCACGGCCTGCGCCAGGTAGCGCGCGAGCGAGGAGTTGCCCAGGTCGGTCTCGGGCGGAAACAGAATGGCCATGGGCATTCGCTGGCCCCCGGGCATGAAGCAGGCTGCGAAGTGGCGTCGCATCGACTGGTCCCACACGGCGATGGTGGGGTGGTGATGGCGACCGCGCGTCTCGGCCTGCGTTGTGCCGCTGGTCATGAACACGCGCTCACAGGCCTCGATGGGCTCGCAGCTCAGGGTGGCCTCCTTGAACGCTTGAATCGGCACCGCCGGAATATCGCGCCAGGTGTGCACACGCCTGGGGGCGATTCCCCGGCGCTGGCAGAAACGTTGCAGCGCCGGGTTGTGCGCATGCTGGTGGGCGAAGACGCGCCGCGCCATCGCATCGAAGGCCGCGTCGTCGCAGCCGTCCTGCGCCAGAAAGGCCAGCAACTCGGGCACCAGGGCCCGTGTCGCGGCGGAGAGCCCCTCGGGGGACCACTCGCTCATGAAAGGGGCACCGTCTGCATCGCCTGCGGTTGCCAGGCATGGTTCAAGGGACCGCTGCCGCCGCCCGTGCGCACGGGGGCGCCGGCCGCGAGCGCACCGCGCACGTAATCGCGGGCCGCTCGCACGGCGTCTTCCAGCGATGCGCAGCGGGCCAGGTGCGCCGCGATCGCGCTGGACAGCGTGCAGCCCGTGCCGTGGGTGTTGGCGCTGGGGATGCGCGGACCGCGCAGCCACAGGGGTTCGGCATCGCGCGCCAGCAGCAGGTCGCTCACGGTGTCGCCAGCCAGGTGTCCGCCTTTGAGCAGCACCGCCCGTGCGCCGCGTGCCAGCAGCTCGCGGGCTGCAGCGTGCATATCGTCTTCGGTGGCCAGGGGCCGTCCGACCAGCAGCGCCGCTTCATCCAGGTTGGGGGTGACCAGTGCCGCGCGCGGAAACATCTGCGTCACCAGCACCTCGATGGCCTCGCGGTCAATCAGCGTGGCGCCGCTGGTGGCCACCATCACTGGGTCTAGCACCACGCGCTCCAGGCGGTGGCGGTCGATGGCCGCGGCCACCGCCTGCACCGTGGCTGCCGAGTGCAGCATGCCAATCTTGACGGCGTCGACACCGATGTCTTCGACCACCGCATCGATCTGCGCATGCAGCATGTCCAGGGGCACGGCGTGGATGGCGCGCACGCCCACCGTGTTCTGTGCGGTGAGGGCGGTGATCGCGGTCATCCCGAAGCAGCCAAGCGCCGAGAAGGTCTTGA
>JACCDX010896791.1_pt1 | contig 10845 bp, 6 predicted proteins | sample 7449681 | NCBI WGS metagenome assembly JACCDX01 (sample SAMN15323450, study PRJNA562643) | freshwater metagenome | isolation source: river surface water | place: USA:Blue River Watershed | collected 2017-08-18
AGCCGATGAAGCGCGGCGCGTCGGCCAGGTACTTGGGCTTGCCGTCACGCAGCGTCAGGCGCGCGAAGATGCCCGCCACCTTCAGGTGCCGCTGCAGTCCCATCCACTCCACGCCCCGCCAGAACTCGCCGAAGTCGGGGTCGACCGGCAGGCCGGCCTTCTGCGCCTTCTGCCAATAGCGTACGGTGATGTCCAGGACGAACTCCTCGTCCCAGGACAGGAAGGCGTCGCGCATCAGGCTGGCGATGTCGTAGGTGATGGGGCCGTACACCGCGTCCTGGAAATCCAGCACCGCCAGCTGCTCGCCCCGGGCGGGCATCATCAGGTTGCGCGGCATGAAGTCCCGGTGCACATAGACCGAAGGGGAGGCGAGGTTGCGTTCGATGATCAGCCGGAACTGCGCGTCCAGCGTCTCGCGCATCGCGCCTTCCACGGCCACGCCACGGTGACGGGCGAGGTACCAGTCCGGGAACAGCTGCAGCTCGCGGGCGAGCAGGGCCTCGTCATAGGCCGGCAGCACGCCCGGCCGGGAGGCCACCTGCCAGGCCACCAGCGCATCGACCGCGCGCAGGTACAGGGCCTGGTTGGCGCCGGCGTCCTCGCGGTGGACGACGTCCATCATGGTCTGGCGACCCACGTCCTCCAGCAGCATGAAGCCCTGCGGCTCGTCCCAGGCCAGGATGGCCGGCACGTACAGGCCCGCCTGCGCCAGCAGCCCGGCGACCTTCACGAAGGGCCGGCAGTCTTCCTTGTCGGGGGGCGCATCCATCACGATCCGGCTGTGGCCGTCCGCGCCGTCGATGCGCAGGTAGCGGCGGAAGCTCGCGTCCGCGGAGGCGGGCCGCAGCGTCGGGGCCAGCAGGCCGTGCGCGGCGGCCACCGGCCCCAGCCAGCGCTCGAAAGCCGCCTGCCGCGCAGGATCCGTCCAGGTCACCGCGGCTGCGGAAGGGGGGGTGGGCGCGTGGTCGCTCATGGATAATCGATTCTACAAACCTACCCACGCGTGCCGGCCCTGCGGCAGTCCGTTTTCGTCACCTGATGCCTCTGTTTTCCACCCCGGCCCGGCGCTCCCGCTTTGCCCTTACTCCGCTGGCGCTGTGCGTGGCCGGGGCCTGGCATGCGGGTGGCGTGCGCGCCCAGGAAACGGCCGCCCCGCCGCAGGCCCCCCGGCTGGCGACCACGCCCTTGCTGCGCGAGTCCGTGCCGGAGCCCGTGCGCAGGCAGCTGCCCACCTTCGTCGAAGGCGCCAGCATCAGCGGCCGCACCGAGCTGGACACCTCCATCCAGGGCGATGCCATGCTGCGCCGCGGCGACACGGTGATCCGCGCCGACCGCATCGACTACTACCAGCCGGCCGACCAGGCCCGCGCCAGCGGCAACGTCCGCATCAACCGGGCGGGTGACCGCTATGAAGGCCCCCTGCTCGAACTGAAGGTGGATGCCTTCGAGGGCTTCTTCACCCAGCCGCGCTACCACTTCCTGAAGAACGATGCCCATGGCGAGGCCTCGCGCATCGATTTCCTGGATGAACGCCACGCCATCATCCGCGACGCCGTCTACACCACCTGCCAGCGCCAGCCCGGTCCCAGCTGGCTGCCCGAGTGGACGCTGACGGCAGAAAGCATCCGCATCGACCAGGATGAAGAAACAGGCTACGCCACGGGCGCCCTCCTGCGCTTCTACGGCGTGCCCATCCTGCCCGTGCCGTCCTTGAGCTTTCCGCTCTCGAGCAAGCGCAAGTCCGGCTTCCTGCCGCCCACCGTGGCCGTGGACAACGTCAGCGGGGTGATGGTCACCACGCCCTACTACTGGAACATCGCCCCCAACCGCGACATGACGGTCTCGCCCACCTACATGAGCAAGCGCGGCGTGGACCTGGGGACGGAGTTCCGCTACCTCGAGCCGGATTACCGCGGCACGCTGCGCGCGAGTTACCTCCCCAATGACACCTTGCGTGACCAGGACCGCTGGTCTTTCGGCCTGAAGCACAGCGACCGCCTGTGGCGGTCACAGGTGCCGGGCGGCATCGGCCTGAACCTGGAGCTGAACCGGGTCAGCGACAACAACTACTGGCGCGACTTCACCAGCCGCGAGAACAGCGCCATCCTGACCCAGCGCCTGCTGGTCAACGATGGCTCGCTTTCCTGGGGCCAGGGCCCGTTCTCCTTGCAGGTGCGCGCGCAGAAGTGGCAGACCCTGCAGGATGTGTCTGCCCCCATCACGCCGCCTTACGACCGCCTGCCCCAGGTCGTGGCCCGCTACACGGAGAACCGCCTGCCCGGTGGCCTGCGCGCCAGTGTCGAAGCGGACTTCACCCAGTTCCAGGCGGGCAACCTGCTGACGGGCCAGACCATGCGCTGGCCCGATGCGCAGCGCAGTTATGTGCTGACCCAGGTTTCGCGTCCCTGGCGCACGCCGGGGGTGTTCCTCGTGCCGCGCGTGCAAGTGCACACGACCCATTACGATTTCAGCGCGCCGCTGTCCACCGGTGAGCGCTCGGCCCATGTCACGGTGCCCACCTTCAGCCTGGACAGCGGCCTGGTCTTCGAGCGCGAAACAGGGCTCTTCGGCCGCGACCTGATCCAGACCCTGGAGCCGCGCGCCTTCTATGTGTACACGCCGTACCGCGCACAGAACTTCCTGCCCAACTACGACTCGGGCGGCAACGACTTCAGCTTTGCCTCCATCTTCAGCGACACCACCTATGGCGGACACGACCGGATCGCCGACAACAACCTGCTGACCCTGGGCCTGACCAGCCGTCTGCAGGATGCGGAGAACGGCGCCGAACTGGCCCGCGTGGGCATCGCCCAGCGCCTGCGTTTCACCGACCAGCTGGTGACGCTGCCCGATGCCGCGCCGGTCAGCGAACGGCTGTCCGACATCCTGGTCGGGGGCGCCGTCAACTGGACGCCGCAGTGGTCCACCGATGGCACCGTCCAGTACAACCCCAAGACCGGCCGTTCGGTACGGTCGACGCTGGGCGGGCGCTACAGCCCTTCGCCTTATCGCGTCATCACCGGCGCCTACCGCCTGCAGCGTGAACAGAGCGAGCAACTCGATATTGGATGGCAATGGCCGATCAATGACCTCTGGGGCGACCGCGGGCAGAACCTGGGGCCGGGCCGCGGCCAGGGCGGCGGGCGTTGGTACAGTGTGGGCCGCATCAACACCAGCCTGAAGGAGGGCCGCGTGGTGGATGCCATCGTCGGCGTCGAATACGACGGTTGCTGCTGGATCGGCCGCGCCGTGCTCGAGCGCCTGAAGACGGGCACCGGATCGGCCAACATCCGATTGCTGTTCCAGATCGAATTTGTGGGCTTCGCCCGCCTGGGGACCAATGCCGTGACACCGCTCAAGGACAATATTCCCCGCTACCAGTTCCTGCGCGACCAGGTCGCAGCCCCTAGCCGCTTCACCCAATACGACTGACGAGCCTTCATGACTGCACGTCCTTACTCACGCTCCCGGATGGCCGCGGCCTGGCTGGCGGCCGCTGGCGTGTTCGCCGCCATCCCGCAGGCAGGGGCCCAGGCGCAGGCGCCCGCCTCCCGTTCGGCGGACTTCATCGTCGCCGTGGTCAACTCCGAGCCGATCACCAACAACGAAGTGCGCACCCGCCTGGCGCGTGTCCAGCAGCAGTTCGCCCAGTCCCGCACGCCCTTGCCTCCGCGTGACGTCATGGTCAAGCAGGTGCTCGAGCGCCTGATCAGCGAACGCGCGCAGCTGCAACTGGCCCGCCAGAATGGCATCAAGGTGGATGAGGCCTCGGTCGATGAGGCCGAGCAGAACATCGCCCGCCAGAACGGCGTCGACGTGGCCGAGCTTCGCCGCCGCCTCGCCGCGGACGGCGTGTCCCAGGCAACCTTCCGGGAAGACCTGCGCAACCAGCTCATTCTCGTGCGGGTGCGCGAGCGCGAGTCGGACAACCGGGCCCGGGTGTCGGAGATGGAAATCGAACAGTTCCTGCGGGAACAGCAGGCAGCCTCTGCGGGGGATACCGAGCTGAACCTGGCGCAGATTTTGGTCGCGGTGCCGGAAACCGCGTCCGCCGCCCAGCTCGAGGCGCTGGCCGCGAAGGCCCGGCGATTGCAGGAACAGGCCCGCGCTGGCCAGGACTTCGCGGCCCTGGTGCGCCAGGCTTCCGATGCGAGCAGTGCGGGTCCTGGCGGCACGGCCAACGGCGGTGCTTTCGGCCTGCGCCCGGCCGACCGCTACCCGACCTTGTTCCTGGAGGCGACTGCGGCCTTGCCGGTGGGTGGGGTGAGCGAGGTCGTGCGCTCGGGGGCGGGCTACCACGTGCTCAAGGTCCTCGAGAAGCGCCAGACCGGAGGCCTGAGCGTGGTGCAAAGCCGTGCCCGGCACATCCTGCTGCGCACGGGCCCGCAGCTGACGGAGGCCGTCGCCCGCCAGCGCCTGGCGGAGTTTCGCCAGCGCATCGTGACGGGCCAGGCCGACTTTGCCGCCCTCGCGCGCGAAAATTCCCAGGACGTCACGGCCGCCGCGGGGGGAGACCTGGGCTGGGTCAGCCCCGGCATGTTCGTGCCCGAATTCGAGGACGTGATGAACCGCCTCACCCCTGGGCAGATCGCCGAACCCTTCGCCTCCCGCTTCGGCGTGCACCTGCTGCAGCTGGTGGATCGCCGCCGCGAGACCCTGTCACCGCGCGAGCAGCGCGAAATTGCACGCAACCAGCTGCGCCAGAAGAAAGCGGAAGAGTCGTTCGCGGTCTGGGAGCAGGAGGTGCGCAGCCGCGCCTTCGTCGACCTGCGCGAGCCGCCGCAGTGAGTCGCGCGCTGGAGCCGGCGGCGGGGCGTTGCACGTGAAGCACGTCGCCCGCAAGCGGTTTGGCCAGCACTTCCTGGCGGACACCGCCATCATCGATGCGATCGTGCGCGCCATCGCGCCACGTCCCGGGGACGCGATGGTCGAGATCGGTCCGGGCCTGGCCGCCCTGACGCAGCCGCTGGTCGAACGGCTGGGCCATCTTTCGGTGATCGAGCTGGACCGCGACCTGGCCGCCCGCTTGCGTGAGCACCCTCAGCTCACGGTGATCGAGTCGGATGTGCTGAAGGTCGACTTCGCGCAGCTGCAGGCCGCTTGCGCGCCTGCCCGCCTGCGGGTCGTGGGCAACCTGCCGTACAACATTTCATCGCCAATCCTGTTTCACCTGCTGCCCTTTGCAGGCATCGTGCAGGATCAGCACTTCATGCTGCAAAAGGAAGTGATCGACCGGATGGTGGCGCAGCCGGCCACGGCCGCCTACGGACGGCTCTCGGTGATGCTGCAGTGGCGCTACGAGATGGAGGACGTGCTCTTCGTGCCGCCCGAGGCCTTCGATCCGCCGCCGCGGGTGGACAGCGCGGTGGTGCGCATGGTGCCGCGCGCCGCGCCGGCAGCGTTGGACGTGGACCTGCTGTCCGAGCTGGTGCAGGTCGCGTTCAGCCAGCGGCGCAAACTGCTGCGGCACACCTTGGGGCGGTGGCTGGAGGAGCGGGGGTTTGCGGGGACCTTCGATACGCAGCGCCGGGCGGAAGAGGTGGCGCCGGCTGAGTATGTGGGGTTAGCGCAAGGCTTGCACCACGGCGCAGGTACGGCAACCTAACCTGCCGAGCGCACTCCCAGCCCTGGCTCGCAGCCCTGCGCTGACGTTGCTCTGTCAGCCTGATCGGCAGAGCAACGCAGGGGGGTGTCGGTAATTTAAATTCACCACTTTCGAAGAGAGGCATTTAGACCTCTATTTCGGTGCGGTCGAGGGGCGGATGGCAGGCGGTTCGGGGATAACACAAGAGATCAGGGAAGAGAGCGCCTCAAAAGGCATCCAAGATCTAAGCCCATCCCCGGCATTTATTGCAGCGGCCTTGGGCCCGCTACGTGCGTTGTGCCAGGTGGCCAAGTTCCACCAGATCGCGGCCGATCCGGCCAACGTGCTGCACCAACTCGGCCTCAGTGCTTCGCAACCGATTTGCATCCCTGATCTGCTGAGGGCCGCTCAACATCTGGGCCTACGCGCCAAACTCAGTCCATCCACCCCGGACCGTCTGGCGCGGGTGCCCCTGCCTGCCCTTGCCGTCATGCGCACCGACGATGGCTCGCTTCGGGTGGTCATCCTGGCCCAGTGCGATGGCCAGCGCGTGCTGGTTCAGGACGTGGACGGCGCAGACCGCCCCGCGATCGAATCGCTCGAGACCTTCGGGTCACAGTGGACAGGCGAGCTGATCCTGATCGCCAGCCGCGCGAGCCTCGCCGGCTCGCTCGCCCGGTTCGACTTCTCCTGGTTCATCCCCAGCCTCGTCAAGTACCGCACGCTGCTGGGGGAGGTGCTCCTGATCAGCGTCTTCCTGCAGCTCTTCAGCTTGGTCTCGCCCTTGTTCTTCCAGGTGGTGATGGACAAGGTGCTCGTGCACCGGGGCCTGACCACGCTGGACGTCATCGTCATCGGCCTCGTGGTCGTCGTGATCTTCGAGAGCGTCCTGAGCGCCCTGCGCGCCTATGTGCTGGGCCATACCACCAGCCGCATCGATGTGGAACTGGGTTCACGCCTCTTTCGCCATCTCGTGCATCTGCCCCTGGCCTACTTCCAGGCCCGCCGCGTTGGCGATTCGGTCGCACGCGTGCGCGAGCTTGAAAACATCCGCAGCTTCCTCACGGGCAACGCCCTGACGGCGCTGCTCGACGTCCTCTTCTCGGGGGTGTTCATCGCCGTCATGCTGGCCTACAGCGTTCCCCTCACCCTCATCGTGCTCTTGAGCCTGCCCCTGTATGCCGGCCTGAGCCTGGCGGTGATGCCCCTTTTGCGCGCCCGGCTGGACGTGAAATTCGCCCGTGGCGCAGAGAACCAGGCGATGCTGGTCGAAACGGTCACTGGCATCCAGACCGTCAAGGCCTCGGCTTTGGAGCCCATCGTCGGTCGCCGGTGGGACGACCAGCTCGCCGCCTATGTCTCGGCCAGCTTCAAGACCCAGAACCTGGCTTGCGTGGCGCAAGAAGGCATCGCCCTGATCGGCAAGCTGGTCAACGCCGCCACCCTGTGGTGGGGCGCGCATCTGGTCATGGATGGCGCGCTTTCCGTGGGCCAGTTCGTGGCCTTCAACATGTTTGCTCAACGGGTGGCTCAGCCCATCATGCGCATGGCCCAGCTCTGGACCGACTTCCAGCAGACCGGCATCGCCATGGCGCGCCTCGGAGACATTCTCAACACGCGTACCGAGGTGCCACCCAGCAGCGCCGCGCAGCTGCCGACTGTGAAAGGTCGCATCACGCTCGACCGCGTGACCTTTCGCTACCGGCCCGAGGCGGCCCCGGTGTTGCACGGCATCAGCCTGGACGTGCAACCTGGTGAAGTCATCGGCATCGTGGGCCGCAGCGGCTCGGGCAAGAGCACCCTGACCAAGCTGGTCCAGCGACTCTATGTCCCCGAATCGGGCCGGCTGCGGATCGACGGCGTCGACATCAGCCTCATTGATGCGGCGCAGCTGCGTCGCCAGGTCGGCGTCGTGCTTCAGGAAAACCTGCTGTTCAACCGAAGCGTGCGCGAAAACATCGCCATCGCCGACCCTGCCGCGCCGCTGGAGGCCGTCATGCGGGTGGCCGCGCTCGCCGGCGCGGATGCCTTCATCCGCGAACTGCCGGAGGGCTACGACACGCTCGTGGGTGAGCAGGGTGCCTCGCTTTCAGGTGGTCAGCGTCAGCGCATCGCCATCGCGCGCGCCCTCTTCACCAATCCGCGCATCCTGATCCTGGACGAAGCCACCAGCGCTCTGGATTACGAGAGCGAAGCCATCCTCCAGCGCAACATGGCGCAGATCTGCCGAGGTCGGACGGTCCTGATCATTGCGCACCGGCTCAGCGCCGTGCGTCGGGCGAATCGCATCATCGTCATGGACCAGGGCCGCATGGTGGAAGCGGGCCCGCACGAGACCTTGGTGCAGCAGCCCGGCGGCCTCTATGCCTCCTTGTGGCGCATGCAAGACGGCGGCCACCCCATCGAAACGGCCCATCCATGAGCAGCGCCGTCCCCCCACCCTCGCCCCAGGTCGTGCCGCCTCGGCCGGTGCGCGAACTGTTTTTGCGGTACACCGCCCTCCTTCAAGCGGCCTGGGCCCAACGTCACGCGCTGGCAGGCCCCAGGCGTCTGGCCGACGAGATCGCCTTTCTTCCGGCGGCCCTCAGCCTGCAGCACACGCCGCCGCATCCTGCGCCTCGCCGGTTGGCTTGGGTGCTGATGGGGCTTTTTGTCACGGCGTTGACCTGGTCCATCCTGGGCCAGGTGGACATCGTGGCGGTCGCGCCAGGCCGGATCATCGTTTCGGATCGAACCAAGATCATCCAGCCGCTGGAAACCAGCGTGGTCAAGGCCGTAGGGGTCCAGGACGGTGACCGCGTCCGGGCGGGTCAGGTCCTCATTGCGCTCGACCCCACCATGGCGACGGCCGACAAGGCTAGCGTCCACGAGCAGCACCGCGCGGCCCTGAGTGAAAAGCTGCGGACGCAGGCCTTGCTGCAATTGCTTGCCGCGCGCAGGCCACTGGCCGAGGTCACGGCTGCAATGCCTTCCGACATGGTGGCTCAGCTCGTAGCGGAGTGGCAAGACATCAGTGCCAAGCTCGACAAGTTCGAAGCCGCCCGCAGGCTCCGTCAGGCCGAGATCGGTACGGCGAAGGAGGCCATTGCCAAGCTCGAAGCCACAGTGCCCATGGCCCAGCAACGTGAGGCGGACTACAAGAGGCTGGTCGAGCAGGGCTACATGTCGGGTCACGCGACCCAGGACAAGACGCGCGAACGTGTCGAGCTCGAGCGCGACCTGGCCATGCAGCGCGCTCGCCTGGCAGAGACCCAGGCTGCTGCCACCGAAACGCAAGCGGCGCTAGCAGCCTTCCTGTCTGAAACGCGGCGCAGCCTGCGCGATCGCTTGGCGCAGGCCTCAACCCGGCACAGCCAGCTCGATGCCGAGAACACCAAGGCCGCCCAGCGCGAGAAGCTCACCCAGCTCATGGCCCCGGTGGATGGCGTCGTCCAGCAACTGGCGGTGCATTCGGTCGGGGGCGTCGTCACCGCGGCCCAGCCCTTGATGGTGGTGGTGCCTGAACACGCGGCGGTCACCGCGGAGGTCGCGGTGGCCAATCAGGACATCGGCTTTGTGAACCCCGGTCAGCGCGTCACGGTGAAGTTGGAGACCTTTCCCTACACCCGCTACGGCACGGTGGAGGCGGTGGTCGAGCGGATCGCCGCGGACGCCGTAGTGGACGAAAAGAAGGGCAGTTACTACCCCGCCATCCTCACCTTGCATCAGCGCGACATGGTGATCGATGGCAAGCGCATGGCCTTGAGCCCAGGCATGAACGTGACCGCAGAAATCAAGACGGGGCGCCGACGGGTGATCGACTACTTGCTCAGCCCGGTGCAGAGGGCGGGGAGTGAGGGGTTGAGGGAGAGGTAGGGGCGTGAAAAGCAACCGAGTGCCAAGTGGGCACATGACAAAAGGGAGAAGGAATGAAGAGACTCAGACACGCCATCGATTCAAAGCCGCGCGGGTTCATCGGCGCTCTGTTGATGCTGGCATGCGCGGCCTGTAATTCTGGACCACCAACCGTCCCGGTAGAAGTGCCGTTTGGCTTGGGGCGCGGTGATGAAAGTGTGGAGTTTGATTTTCGGGTGAAGGAGACGTACGGGTACGTGGTAAGGCTGAAGATCTTTTTTCACAAGAAGGCAGACCCTGAGGAGTGGAAGAGGCTTCGCCCGTTATTCGGTGAGCGGTTTGCGGCTGACAACTCACTTGGGGACGTTGGCGTGCCGATCACCCTTCGCATAAGGGTCAAGTCCATTGATGTTCAGGGCCCTTCGGTCAGCTTTGACCACACCACAGACCGGATTGGATTTGTAGTTGCTTCTAAAGAGTTCGTCACCAAGGAAGTCCAAATGCTAATCAACGATCAAAAACTTCAACCAGGGATATACAACATGCGAATCGACAACTTGCGCCCGGTCAAAGAATTCGCGGATCGAAAGGTCCACTTATCCGTCAACCACGCCGAACAAGGCAAGTAACCCTGGAGCCCGTCCATGCCAACCATTACGGTTTACATTGCGGCCCGAGGAACGCCCCTTGCGCAAGGAGGGACGTCCAACGCCGGCCACATGTGGTACACGCTGGATCGCGTGATTGGTGATCAAGTGCTTAGCTATGGTTTCGCACCCGCAGAGGACAAGGCCACCTTGCTTCCGGTTTTTGGCGATGTGAAGAAGAGCGACGATAGCCAGTACTTAAGTCATGATTACTCGCGCACCATATCAATCACCCAAGCGCAATTCGATGCGCTCACCGCCTTTGGTGAATCACCGGAGACTTTCGGCTTTGACAAAGAAAGCTACTTCGCCCCCACCAACAGCTGCATCGACTTCGTCTGGAAAGCCTTGGAGGTTGCCGGCCTGAATCCCTCCGGCCACCAAGGCAGCCTCTGGCCGACGGCGAACAAGGACGACCTCCGGAGGTTTGTCGATTTGAGTCCTGCAGAAATCAAGCGGCTCAACGATTTCCTGGCTTCTGTGTTCCCCTTGTCGTGGGACGCAGGGATCGACTCCACAGTCAATACCTCCACCACTGCCGCCCTCAACTGGGTACCTCCCCGGCGCGACCCCCTCGTTCTTGATCTCGACGGTGGGGGCATCACCACCAGCGCCATCAACCCGAGCGCGCCGATCCTCTTCGATCAGGAGGGTGACGGCATCAAGACCGCGACGGGCTGGATCTCTGCAGGCGAGGCCATTGTGGTTCGTGATCTGAACGGGAACGGGACGATCGACAGTGGCCGAGAGCTCTTTGGCGACAACACCGTCCTGACCCGC
>JACCDX010410576.1_pt1 | contig 10841 bp, 13 predicted proteins | sample 7449681 | NCBI WGS metagenome assembly JACCDX01 (sample SAMN15323450, study PRJNA562643) | freshwater metagenome | isolation source: river surface water | place: USA:Blue River Watershed | collected 2017-08-18
GCAGGGAACGCAGGCGCAGCAGGGCGCGCGCATCATGCAGCGCCATCCGGACGACCACAGCGGTCCGGGGCCGGACGTGATGGCGGCAGAGACCCTGCAGGGCGACGACGTGGTCAACCTGCAGGACGAGAAACTCGGCACCATCGAGGACATCATGCTCGACGTCGGCAGCGGCCGCATCGCCTATGCGGTGCTGTCCTTCGGCGGCATCCTCGGCATGGGCGACAAGCTGTTCGCCGTGCCGTGGAGCGCGATGACGCTCGACGCCGACCGCAAGTGCTTCGTGCTCGACGTGCCCAAGGACAGGCTGCAAAGCGCGCCCGGCTTCGACAAGGACCACTGGCCGGCGATGGCCGACCAGAGCTGGGCCTCGCAGGTCTATGCGTATTACAACCAGCAGCCCTACTGGCAGTAAGCGCGATGGCGGCGCGCGGCGCAAGCGGATTGCGCCGGCGCGCCGCACCGCCACTGGCTGAATCGTGGTCGCGTTGCAGGGCGTTGACCTTGCCGAGCTGTTCCGGCTGTCGATGCCGCTCGCCGAGATCGTGCTGCGCGCCTCCGCCGTCTACGTCTTCCTGTTCCTGATCTTCCGCTTCGTCATCCGGCGCGACGTCGGCTCGGTCGGCATTGCCGACGTGCTGCTGCTCGTGCTGGTTGCCGATGCGTCGCAGAATGCGATGGCCGGCGAATACACCACCGTCACCGACGGGCTGGTGCTGGTCAGCACACTCATCGGCTGGAACGTGCTGCTCGACTGGCTGGCCTTTCGCTATCCGGCGGTGCGCCGGCTGGTCGAGCCGAGCAGTCTGCCGCTGGTGCGCCACGGTCGCCTGCTGAGGCGCAACCTGCGCCGCGAGTTCATCACCGAGGAAGAATTGTTCGCGCTATTGCGCGAGCAGGGCGTCGAGGACATCGCGCAGGTGAAGCTGGCCTGTCTCGAGCCGGACGGCAATTTCAGCGTGATCCGCCAGTGAACGCCGCCAGCGTTCCCGTCAGCTCCCTCACCGCCTGCAGTATCTCGCGCGGCTCGACGCCGGCGAGGCAGCGCGGCTCGCCGTACGGACAGATGCTGCGGTAGCAGTCATGGCAGGGCACCGGCCGGTACAGCAGCCGGTGCCTGACCTGCCATGGCGCATGCTGCGGATTGGTCAGCGCATACAGGTCCACCACCGGCGTGCCGGTGGCCGCGGCGAGATGCGCGGGCGCGCTGTTGCAGGCGACCAGCACGCGCGCCTTCTCCACCAGCGCCGCGAGTGCGCCAAAGTCCAGCCGGCCGGCCAGCGAGGGCCAGCGCAATCCGTCCCCGGGCCGGCCGTCGCCGGCGATCTCTCGCACCCGCTCCACGTCGTCGATACCGCCGGCGAAGACCAGCGGCATGCCCGCATGGCGCTCCAGCCAGTCCGCCGCGGCGCGCCAGTGCGCCACCGGATAGCGCCGCGACGGCGCGCTGGCGCCCGGGTGGAGCAAGATCCAGTCGCTGTCGGGATCGATGCCGGCGGCGCGCAGCGCGGCGTCGGCGGCGGCGCGATCCTGCGCATCGATGCGCACCGACAGCCGCATCGACGCCGGCCGGCAGCCAAGCAGCGCGACCAGGTCCGCCTGCCGTTCCACCTCATGCCGCAGCTGCGTCTCCGGCTCGCTCTCGCGCACCCAGTGGGTCAGCAGCTGGTAAGGATTCTCGCGGCAATGCGCCAGCCGCAGCGGAATGCCGGCCATCTGGCACAGCAGCGCCGCCGGCAAGGCGCTCTGGCTGTAGCTGGTGAAGATCAGCGCGCCGTCGAAGCCCTGCTGGCGCAATTGCGCGGCCAGCGCCGGCACGCAGCCGGCCGGCGCTGCGGCGCTGGCCTTCATCCACGGCGCGGCCCAGCGGATCACGCCGGCCACGCCATCGATGCGCTCGCCGGCCAGCGCGCCGGCCGCCGAGGTCAGCAGCGTCACATGGTGCCCGTGCTCGTGCAGCGCGCGCAGCGCCGGCGAGCACATCAGCACGTCGCCGGTCGAGTCCAGCCGGATCGCCAGCAGCTTCATCGGCCGTCCGGGCGCTGCAGGATGATGCCCGCGGCCTGCGCCAGGCCGGGCGCGCGCCAGTGCGGGCGGCGCAGCGGCGCGAGTCGCCATTCGGTCTCGTTGCCGTTGTCGATCAGCACCGTGCGGCAGCCCGCGCGCCGGCCGGCCTCGACATCGTCAAGGATGTCGCCGACCATCCAGCAGCGCTCCAGCGCCAGCTGATGTTCGCGGGCGGCGCGCAGCAGCATGCCGGGCGCGGGCTTGCGGCAGTCGCAGGCCGGCGGCGCGCCGGGCGGGGACGGCCCGTGCGGGCAATAGTAGAAACCATCCAGCGCGACCGCAGCGCGCGCCAGCAGCTGCGCGATGCGTTCGCGCACCCCGGCCAGCGCCGATTCGCGGAACAGGCCGCGCGCGACGCCGGACTGGTTGCTCACCACGAACAGCCGGAACCCGGACTGCCGCAGCCGCCGCAGCGCCGCGCCGGCGCCCGGCGCGAGGCGGATGCGGGCGGGATCGACGTTGTACGGCACGTCATGCACCAGCGTGCCGTCCTTGTCGAGGAAGACCGCGCGCTTCACGGCCATGACGTCTCGCGCATCGGCAGGATGGTGACCTCCGGCACCACGCTGCCGGCCGGCAGCTGCAGCAAGTCGCAGATGACCAGCGCGACATTCGCGGGATCCTGCAGCGCGCCGCGGTCGATGCCGGGGAAGCGGTCGAGCAGGAAGGGCGTGCTCATGCCCCCGGCGACCACCGCCATCACCTTGATGCCGGCCGGGCGCAGTTCCGCATGCAGCGCATGCGACAGCGCGAGCAGCCCGGTCTTGCTGGCGTGATACGCGACCGCATTCGGCCATTGCCGCTTGGCGGCAGTCGACGTGATGTTCACCACCTGCCCGCGGCCGCGCCCCATCATGTGCCGCGCGGCTGCGCGCGCCAGCACGAAGGGACCTTGCAGGTTGGTGCGCAGCACGCGCTCCCACGCCTGCACGTCCAGCTCCGCCAGGCTGCAGGTCACATCAACGCCGGCATTGTTGACCAGCACGTCGATCGCGCCGAAGCGGTCCATCGTGTAACGCACCGCGCGCTCGGCCTGCGCGCTGTCGCCGACATCGCAGCCGACCGCTTCGGCCTGCCTGCCCTCGGCCAGCAGTTGCTGCGCAAGCGATTGCGCCGCGCCCTCCTGCAGGTCGGCGATCATCACGCGCGCGCCGCGCGCGGCGAGCTCGCGGCACAGGGCAGCGCCCAGTCCGCTGGCGCCGCCGGTCACCAGCGCGGTCTGGTCCTTCAGGGAAATGGTTTGCGGCAGGGTCACATGGCCTCCAGTTGGGTCCGGCATTGCAGGGCGCAATGCGTGGTGGACTGGTGCCGCAGCGCAGTGTTCCGCGCCCTTGCGTTTGGCATGTTTGCTGCTCCCGTCGGTTTGCATTGGATCGATTCGCGCAGCGCGCTGGAGGAGCAGACCATGAAGAGCAAGAGAATTGCATTGCCGTTGATGATGGCGGCCCTGATGTCGGCCGGCTGCCAGGCCACCAGCGACCTGTTCGGCAGCCGCGAGCAGACGCAGCAGATCGCGTCCAACGTCAACGGCAGCGGCACCATACAGTCGGTCGACCTGGTGCCGCGCTCGAAAGGCATAGGCCTGGGCACGCTGGCCGGCGCGGCCGTCGGCGGCCTGATCGGCAACCAGGTCGGCGGCGGCACCGGGCGCACCGTGGCGACCGCAGCCGGCGCGGCCGGCGGCGCGTATGTCGGGCACGAGATGGAAAAACGGCGCAAGGCCGGTGAAATTTACAAGGTCACCATCCGGATGGACGATGGCACCACGCAGTCCTTCGCGCAGGAAAACGCGCCGCTGGTCAACCCCGGCGACCGCGTGCAGATCACGAAGGGCGTGCTGACGAAGCTGTGATGCCAGGCGGTGCGTCCCGCGTATACCGCACGTTCGTTTTGACGCGCGCCAAAGGCGCAGGAATTTTCGGCAGGGACGCACTCCAACCTCAACCCGCAGGATCACGCAAGGAGATTTGCCGATGGCCACCATACACCTAGACACCGGCGCCGCCTATCCGGGCGGCACCCTGATCTCACAGGAAAACATCGTCCGTCGTCCGCTGTTTCCCGCCATTCGCTGGGGCGCGGTGCTGGCCGGCGTGGCCGTCGGCATCTCCGTGCAGCTGGTGCTGACCCTGCTCGGCATCGCCAGCGGGCTGTCGATGACCAGCGTGCAGCAGGGCGAGGCGCCCGGCACCGGCGCGATGATCTGGGCCGGCATCTCGATGCTGATCGCCGCGATGATCGGCGCCTATGTCGCCGGCCGCATGTCCGGCCTCAAGCGCAAGACCGACGGCATCCTGCACGGCGTGGTGTCCTGGGCAGTGACGACGCTGCTGTTCGTCGTGCTCGCGACCTCCGCCGGCGGCTCGCTGCTGTCCGGGCTGTTCTCCAGCGTCGGCCAGGGCGCGACCAGCGCGGCGCAGGCCGGCGCCAGCCCGGGCGGACTGGCGGCGATGCTGAACCGCCAGCTCGGCGTGAACGTCAGCGGCGAGTCGATGCGCACGCTGCAGGAACACATCGCCGCCGGCCGGCGCGACCAGGCGATCGACTACATGAGCAGCAGCATGGGCGTGCAGCGCGAGCGCGCGTCCACGCTGGTCGACCAGGCGCTGATCGTGTCCGGCTCGCCCGAACAGGCGTCGCCGCAGGGACGCGCGGCAGCCGATCGCGCGATCCGCGGCGCCAGCACCGCCGCCTGGGTCGTGTTCGCGGCCGTTGCGCTGTCGCTGGCGCTGTCCGTCGTCGGCGGCCTGCTCGGCGCGATGGGCGCACGGCGCACGACCTGGAACGAGTCCGGCGACACCGCTGCCGGCACCGCCGAGCCGAGTCGCGGCTGACCGGCGCCGCGATCCTGCGCAATGCGCGCTTGAGTCGCCCCCGGCGCGCGTGAACTCGCCGCAGCGGTGGATTGTCCTAATCTATTCATCGGAGCGTGCGCCATGCTGAAGAATTTCGAAGGGGGGAGCGGCACTGCGAGATCTCGCCGGCGGCGCTTTGCGTGCATGACGGCGGGACAGTCGTCGGCCACCGAACTGCTGCGCTCCTGTCCCGTCGTGACCGCCACCGGGCAGGCGATGGGGCGCGTGAAGTCGGTGCTGGTCGATGTGCGCAGCCGGCAGCTGCGCTTCGTCGTGGTCGCCTCGCAGGGCGGCAAGGCGCCGGTGGTGATCCCGTGGCAGGCGCTGTATTTCGATTCGTCGCTGGTGCGGCTGGTGTATTACACCTATTCCTGAATCGTCGTCGCATGCGGCGTCCGGGAGCCGGCGGTTCAGCCGGCCACCCTTTTCAGCGCCGCATTCCAGTCACTGACGAAGCGTCCGATGCCATAGCGCTCCAGTGCGCGCTGGCGCGCGCCCGCGCCAAGCTGCGCGGCGATCCGGTGATGCCGCAGCAGTTCGCGCATGCGCTCGACCAGCCGGTGCGGACAGGTATCGACATAGCCGCTGACGCCATTCTCGATCGCATTCGGCATCTCCGTCGTTGCCGGCGCAACCACCGGCATGCCCAGCATCATCGCCTCGATCATGCCCAGCCCGAGGCTGGTGTAGCGCGCCGGATGGAAGAAGAAGCGATAGCGTGCGCACAGCTGCGGCAAGTCATGCAGCGGCAGTTCGCCGAGCCCGCCGATGGCCTCGCTGCCCATGCCGGCCAGGTCCAGCGGCAGCTGCTCGCGCGCCAGCGCAAACAAGTCCGCGCCCAGCCGTCGTCCGCGTCCGGCGAGATGATTGACGACGCTGATGCCGCGCGCGAGTTCGCCGCGCCATTGCGGCCCGGGATCGGTCACGCCATGCTCGATCACCATCGTCGGCGTGCGGCCGCTGTCCCACATCAGCGCATTGAACGGCGTCACATGCACCAGCAGCACCGAAGGATCGTCGACCGGATGGCGCGTGTCCGTCGGATGCTCGCGCGGCGGGTCATGCTCGAGATAAATCTGCGGCAGGCGGCGCTGCGCCTCCGACAGCAGTCGGTGCCGGTCATCGAGGTACTGCGGATCGTCCTGGTACAGGATGCAGTCGAACGCGCGCTCGCGCACCGTCTCGACCGGCTGGTCGAACACGTTCTCGCCCCAGCGCATCCAGCCGCAGCGGCCGCCATAGCCAGCCGGCCTGCCGGGCCGCATCATGAGGTAGAAATCATGCGGCGCCTGCGACAGATAGTGCAGGTAGCTGCCATGGGTCAGCCAGGTCAGGATTTTCAGTCGGCGCATCCAGGCTGCCGTGCAAGTCGCGTTCCAGTGACGCGCGTCAAGCTCACTCGACCGGCGCGGCCTGCAGCTGCAGCCGCCACAGCGTCGCATACGCGCCGTTTCTTTCCATCAGCTGCAGGTGGCTGCCCTGCTCGACGATGCGGCCGCGCTCGAGCACGATGATGTCGTGCGCATGCACCACCGTCGACAGCCGGTGCGCTATCACCAGCGTCGAGCGGTTGCGCGCGAGGCGCTCGAGCTCGTCCTGGATCGCGCGTTCGGATTGCGAGTCCAGCGCCGAGGTGGCCTCGTCGAAGATCAGGATTGGCGGATCCTTCAGGATCGCGCGCGCGATCGCGATGCGCTGGCGCTCGCCGCCGGAGAGCTTTGCGCCGCGCTCGCCGACCTCGGTGTCGTAGCCGTCCGGCAGCGATTCGATCAGTGCATGCACATGGGCCGCGCGCGCCGCCGCGACAATCTCGTCGCGGCTCGCGTCCGGACGGCCATAGCCGATGTTGTAGGCGATGCTGTCGTTGAACAGGCTGGTGTCCTGCGGCACCAGCCCGATCTGCCGGCGCAGGCTGCGCGCGCTGACGCCGCGGATGTCCTGGCCGTCGACCAGCACCGCGCCATCTTCCGGGTCATGGAAGCGCAGCAGCAGCCGCGCCAGCGTCGATTTGCCCGAGCCGCTGCCGCCGACCACCGCGACCGTGTGGCCGGCGGGGATCGTGAAGCTCACGTCGTCCAGCACCGGCCGCGCGGGCTCGTAGCCGAAGCGGACATGGCGGAACTCGATGCGCCCGGCCTGCACCTGCAGCGCGGGCAGCGCCTCGCTGTCGTCGAATTCCGGCTGCTCGTTCAGCAGCGCGCGCATGCGCTCGATGTTGATCAGCGCGTCGCGCGCTTCGCGGTAGACGAAGCCGAGCGAGTTCAGCGGCAGGCAGATCTGCAGCATGAACGCATTGATCAGCACGAGGTCGCCGACCGTCAGCCGACGGCCCAGCACGTCGGCGCCGGCCAGCAGCATCACCGACGCCACGCCGACGGCGATCAGCGCGCTCTGCCCGACATGCAGCCGGAACAGCGCCCACTGGTTGTCGTACGCCGCGCGGCTCCAGTCCTGCATGATGCCGTCGAAGCGGCGCACCTCCAGCGCCTCGTTGGTGAAGGTGCGCACCGCGTCGGCATTGATCAGGCTGTCGGCCAGCCGTCCCTTGGCGTCGCTGTCGAGCCGGTTCACGCGGCGCTGGTGGATCGCGCGGCGCGCGGTGAAGGCGAGCGTGAAGCCGGTATAGGCGATGAAGGTCAGCGCGATGACCAGCGTGTACCACGCGCTGTAGCGCGAGATCATCACCGCCAGCACCAGCGCGATCTCGACCAGCGTCGGCAACAGCGTGAACAGGCCGACGCCGAGCAGGAACGAGAGGCCGGCGGTGCCGCGGTCGATCTCGGGCAGCAGCCCGCCGATGCGGCGGCGCGCATGAAAGCGCGGGCCCAGTTGGTGCAGGTGCGCGAAGATGCGCCGCGCGAAGGCCGCGACCGCGACCTGCGTCACGCGCGAGAAGACCAGGTCGCGCCACTCGTTGAACAGCGTGCTGGTGAAGCGCAGCAGCGCATAGCCCGACAGCAGCGCGACCGGCAGCAGCGCCAGCTGCTCGGGCCGCGACAGCGCATCGACGATGTGCTTGAGCGACAGCGGCACCGCTACGCTCGACAGCCGGGCCACCACCAGGAACAGCATCGCCAGCGCGATGCGCGCGCGGAAGCGCACGGCCAGCTGCCAGATTTCTCGTCGCAGCGCGGGGCGGAGCTTGTCGGCGGCGGCCATGCTTGAGTGACGGTGCAGGAGACGGGGCAAACAGGTCGTGCAAATGCAGGCGGTGCAAATGCAGGCGGCGCAAATGCAGGCGGCGCAAATGCAGGCGGCGCAAATGATTTCTGACGGCATCGCGCGCGAATGGTTCGGTGCGACGCGGCGCGCGGGAACGCAGGGCGCGCCCGCGCGGTCTGCTACGGAACACCGCTTGCAAGGAGGGAGCATGGCCAGCATCAGGCAAAGCGTCGAGGTTCGCGTCCCGCTCGCCGCCGCCTACAACCAGTGGACGCAGTTCGAGGCCTTCCCGCGCTTCATGGAGGGCGTGCGCGAAGTCCGGCAGCTCGACGACGCGCACCTGCACTGGCGCGCCGACCGGCACGGCCGCACCGTCGAATGGGACTCCGAGATCACCGAGCAGGTGCCGGACCAGCTGATTGCGTGGCGCGACATCGGCGGCCCCGGCAACAGCGGCAGCGTGCGCTTCCAGCCGCTGCAGCAGGACCTGACGCGGGTCGACCTCGACATGGAACTCGCGCCGCAGCTGCCCGGCATCGACCAGGCGCAGCACGAGAGCGAATTGCGCCGCCGTGTCGAGCAGGACATGCTGCGCTTCAAGCAGATGCTGGAGGAGCAGGGCACTGCGTCCGGCGCATGGCGCGGCGAGATCCGCGGCGGCGGCCAGTAGCGCGCAACCGTGTAAATCTTGCCGCCATCGGCAAGGATTGCCATCGGCGCGCGCCGTCTGCGCCGGCCGCCTGCGCGCCGGGCGGCGGGCACAGCCCTTGCGTCATCCCCTCGACCGGCCGCCGGCCTTCTGGGGATGAGCGCAGATGCAGAGGATCGCTTTCATCAGCGAGCACGCGTCGCCACTGGCGTCGCTCGGCGGTGTGGACGGCGGCGGGCAGAATGTCTACGTCGGCAATCTCGCGCGCGAGCTCGGGCGGCTCGGCTATCTGGTCGATGTCTATACGCGGCGCGATGATGCCGCCGCGCCGGAGGTCGTCGACTGGCGTCCCGGCGTGCGCGTGGTCAGCATCGACGCCGGTCCGGCGCGGCCGTTGCCGAAGGAGGCGCTGCTGCCCTACATGCCGGAATTCGCGCAGGCCATGCTGCGCTTCCTGCAGCGTTCCGGGCTGCGCTATGCGCTCGCGCACGCAAATTTTTTCCTGTCCGGCCTGGTTGCGCAGCAGCTCAAGCGCGACCTCGGGCTGCCCTATGTGATCACCTTCCATGCGCTCGGTCGCGTGCGGCGGCTGTGCCAGGGCGCGGCCGACGGCTTTCCCGATGCGCGCTTCGCGCTGGAAGAGGCGCTGATGCGCGACGCCAATTGCGTGATCGCCGAATGCGAGCAGGACCGCCGCGACATGCTCGCGCTGTACGACGGCGCGCCGGCGCGGCTGGCGGTGGTGCCCTGCGGCTTCGATCCGGATGAGTTCTGGCCGGTGCGTTCCACGGCGCGCGCGACGCTCGTCCTGCCGGAGGGTGACTTCATCGTGCTGCAGCTCGGCCGCATGGTGCCGCGCAAGGGCATCGACAACGTGCTGCGTGCGCTGCGGCTGCTGCGGGACGGGCATCGCATCGCCGCCCGCCTGCTCGTCGTCGGCGGCGAGGGCGGCGCCGGCCCGATGGCCACGCCGGAGATACAGCGGCTGGCCGGGCTCGCGCGCACGCTGGGCGTCGACGGCCAGGTCAGCTTCACCGGCGCGCAGCCGCGCCACCGGCTGCGCGAGTACTACAGCGCGGCCGATGTGTTCGTCACCACGCCGTGGTACGAACCCTTCGGCATCACGCCGCTCGAAGCCATGGCCTGCGCAACCCCGGTGATCGGCAGCGCGGTCGGCGGCCTGCTCAGCACGGTGCTGGATGGCCAGACCGGCTTCCTGGTGCCGCCGAACGATCCGGCCGCGCTGGCCGCGCGGCTGGCCCGGCTGCAGTGCGACCCGGCGCTGGCGCAGCGCATGGGCTGGACCGGCCTGCGCCGCGCGCAGCGGCATTTCACCTGGGATCGCGTGGCGATGCAGGTGGCCAGCGTCTACCGCTCGGTGCTTGCGACGGGCGATGCCGTCGCCGCGCCGGCCGTCAGCGGCATGGCGCAGTGAGATGCGCGCCCGTCCCGCCTACTGGCTGGTACTGGCGCTGGCAATCGGCGGCAGCGTCGCGTTGCGAGCGCTGGTCGCGCGCGCCGCGGCCGACGACTGGCAGCCGGCCGTGTATCGCTATCCGGCCGACGGCCTGCCGGCCTGCGCCGACCTGACCGGCCATGCGGCGCCGGCGCTGCGGCCGGCCGGGCGATGGCTGAGGGCGGGGCTGCCGCAGGCGCTGCGCTGGTCGCCGCGCGGCTGCGTGCTGCGCGAGCAGACGCCCACGTGATGACCCCGCGTGACGCCCCTGCGTGACGATCACGCTGCCGGCTGTGGCGCAAGCGGATCACAGCCGCTGAAGATCACATCTTGTTCTGCACATTCGTCGCCGCGTCCTGCACGCGTTCGCCGCCGCGTTCGACGTCGCGCCCGAAGCCGCGCATCGTGTTGCAGCCGGCCAGCGCCAGCGCCATCGCCAACGACAGCGCCAGCATCCATTGCAGTCGTGTTCGCATCATTGCTCCTTGGTGGTAGGCGTTACGCGGACGCTCAGTGAAGTTGCGGCCCCGGTCGCGCCGCGCGCCGCCGTTGCTGCAGCCACTGCCAGGCGCTGCCGGCAAAGGCGCTCGCCGCGCGCATGCGGGCCGGGTCGCGCAGCAGCAGCGCCGCCACGGTGAGCAGCGCGCGCAGC
>JACCDX010103162.1_pt1 | contig 10839 bp, 11 predicted proteins | sample 7449681 | NCBI WGS metagenome assembly JACCDX01 (sample SAMN15323450, study PRJNA562643) | freshwater metagenome | isolation source: river surface water | place: USA:Blue River Watershed | collected 2017-08-18
GGCACTATCAAACTTTGTTGCTCGTTCCAATAAAGAAAATGCTGGATACTTTAACTTGATAGAGATTATATCGGTTAATTGAATAACGTCTTTAGCATCTTTTTCAAATTGAACTTTGATATCCAATAGATTAACCGATGTGTCCATTAAATTGCCACAAGGCTTATCATTAACTTCATTCTCACACCGATATTTGGTTTCAATTACTTCACCAACCGAGCGAGCTCTAAGATTGATAAAATAAAACTCAACGTCAATAATTGGTAATGAATCAATATCAACATTTGGTGTCAATGTGCAATTATGTAAAACTTGCCTGATGTTCTTTTCAATCGTTTCTTTATCGTCAGACTCCATGGCCATCATCAAGTTTCTTTGCTCTTTTACAAGAAAAGGCCTGAAACGAATGTGTTTTTTCGATAAAGGTAAATCTACTTCATATACAGGTGAATCAATTTTTGGTAAAGCCATCTTATTATCACTCCTTAAAAATTATTAATAACCATCCCATTCAGAATATTGAAATGGACCACTTTCTTCATAGTAATCTTGACCCGATTCATACTCTAAAGGAAATGGTTCTTCCACTAAACCATCTGAACCACCAAACCACGATGATCCAGAATCATCATAACCATCATAACCACTTCTACCTGTGTTATCATTTCCAATTGTAGTAAAAGGATTATCTAAATCTGCTTCATCACCAAATGTTCCTAATGAACCAATGCCACCCAAAGCAGCAGTGATTCTAGATATAACACTTAACAATAGTGATGTACCTAATGCTTGAACTGAATTATTCATCCAGTATGAATAAGCAAACACCACAGTTAGTTTATGGTGACCATCAGCTGACCAATCTAAATCTAATTGGTTAACTGAAACAGGATAAGCATCCATTAATGTTACAGAATAACTTTTGTCATTTTCTACATCATACTGATTGATTGTAATGTTTGAAACGTAATCAGTTTTATATGTAAAGTTAAATGAATACGTTGGATTTATAAATTCTTGCCAAGTATCAAAAAATATTCTCTCATTCATATCATCACCAACAATAAATGTTAATGCAACATCATTATATGTTGGTTGATATGGAAACTTTTCAACAGGATTTGAACCTATCTTTCTATCTGCTGTAGCAAATGTTCTACTAGGCAGTTCTGCGTTCTCACAACGCATCTTTAATATTCTCGACATACCTCTAAAAGGTATCAAAGTAATCGGTACAGGTATTTCTACATCAAATTTATTTGGTCGTGCAACATCGGTAACAAAGCTTGATTTGAAATCATTAATGCTACCACTTGTACCTGGTTCGTTACCAAAAAGTCCGATATTACCAAATAGGTTATCGAAAATTGCCATTTATTATTTCCTTATTTGATCTAATGATTCTTGCCAAACTGTGGCTGGCTGTGCTTTGGCAAACATATGAATAGGCAAGTATGAAGCAATATCCCATTCATTTGGCTGTATGGCAAGTATTTTTGACTGGATTTGACCATACAAATACTTTTTAAGACAAGGCCGAAACTCTTTAAACCGCTTGGAGGCGCCAAGAATTTCATAAGTTACTCTCATCTTCTTAATATCATCTTTCCTGTCAAGGACAGCGAAATCCATCAGTTTTCCCAAAAATGCCAGTCTGTATTGTAATGGTAGGTAATGTAGGTTTAATCCCAAAATACCATCTGAATACTTCTCCAATACCAATACCAAAGGGAACTTATCATAATAAGGTAAATCGTTTTTACCTATCGGACTATAATAAAAAAAGTATAGACCGCCTAGGCCAAAATTATTCTTTTGTCTAAATTCTTCACGGTTGATGCTTGATCGAACAGTTGCTGGGTTGCCTAAATCGGATATTTTCGATTTCAACCATTTTAAAGAATCTTTAGACATCGTTTGAATTTCATCAGACGATTTCTGTTTAGCAAGTGTTGTAAGTTTAGACGCCATTTGATTATTTAGTTGATTCCTAGATGTTCTTCTGTTAGAATTTTAAACTCCCAACCACGATCTAAACAGAATTCTGTAGCGGCTTTCCACTTGGCTTGATTGACACCCCATGTGGCCACCTCATTGATGTATTGTTTCGTAATTCTTTTTCTTTGTTCTGGTTTTTCAGTTTGTTTCTTTGGTTTAACTTCTAATATCATTGTTTTTACTGAACCGTCACGGGTTTTAACTTTTACAAGAAAGTCGGGAAAATAACGATGCCTTCTTCCGTCTACAGGAGATATATAAGGTATAATGAGTTCTTCAGAAGCCCAAGAAACAATGTTATCGTTTCTATCAAGCCACGACATCACCTTACATTCCCATGAGGACCTGTAAATGATGTTATTTGCATCCCCAACATACTTTTGGGGGTTTTTAGGTGTAAATCGTCCAGAATATGCCATAAATAATATGTATAACTTTTTTTAGAGGAATCAATGGCTATCTTATCCATTCCAACATCTATAGCTGGTGTATCAATACCATCAGGTCTATTTAACCCAAATAGTCCACTAGCTTTATTGTATGGAGGTCTTGGGGTTCAAACATATAAGTATCCTTCAGATTTAGCAACAAGTCCATCAAAATCTCATTACGTTCAATTTTCAATATCAGAAATCATACCTGCACATTATTCTGGTGGTGGCCAAGTACCACTCAATGAAAGTTTGATTGAAGGTGATTCTGTTGGTCTACCTGGTTTCGGTGGTTTGGCTCAAGAAGCTGGTTCTATGTCTGGTGATGAAAGTGTTTGGACTGAATCAAGCACAGGTTTATATGAACTGTCTGAAGATGCCGGTTCATCTGGCGGTATATTAGGAAATTTTGGTTCTGTCATATCTAAAGGTTTAAAAATATCACCGACAAGAACTCGACCAAAAGCTTTCGTTTCATTGTATATGCCAGACACATTAAATGCACAATACAATGCATCATACGATGAATTAAAACTTACAGATTTGGGTTCAGGCATTAACACACTTAGAACTATTGATCAGTTGGCTGGCCCAGCAAAATCAATTGTTGAATCATACAAACAAGGTGGTGGCGGACTTGGTGGTGTGGGTTCTGCTCTTAAACAGGCAGGTAATATAGCTGGTACTGATCCAGCAGCCATATCTCTAATTACTAGAGGTGGTTCTGCATTAGCCAACAGAGTAGGGTTTGGTGTAAATTCTGATGTATTGGAAAGTGTATTATTAAAAGGTGCTGGTTACGCCATCAACCCACAATTACAAATGATATATCGTGGTATTGGTTTAAGAAGCTTTCAATTAGCATTTATATTCACTCCAAATTCTCAAGGCGAAGCTAATGAAGTAAACTATATTGTTAATCTATTCAAATATCATTTTGCACCAACTTTAATATCAGCAAAAGAAGTTTCTTCTGATTCGATGTATTTGGTACCTCCGTCAATATTCAGCGTTGACTTTATGATTGATGGTAAAGAAAATCCATTTTTGCCAAAATATGGAAGTTGTGTATTATCTGACATAGATGTTAATTTTGCACCAAATGGCTGGGCTGCCTACGATGATGGTGCACCAATACAAACAACATTAACAATGACCTTCAAAGAGACCGAGATATTAGATAAACTCAAGATACAAAAAGGATACTATGGTGTAGAAGGAGGGTTGAGATAATGTTATATTTCGATGCTTTTCCTAAAATAGCAACTACAGATTATAAAAACAATGCTGTATTGGCCACAAACTTAATGGCCAGAACAGCAATAATTCCATCACTGCTAACTAATCCTTTGTTGTTTTATTCGTATGATATACAAGAAGGTGATACACCAGAGATAGTTGCTAGTAAATATTATGGTGATGTTAATAGACACTGGTTGGTACTGTATGCCAATCAAATAATCGATCCACAATGGCAATGGCCTTTGACTTCACAACAATTAAAAATATACATTGAAGATAAGTATGCGGCTGAAGCAGAAGAAGCTAACGTGCCAAGTATTATATCGTATGCACAACAAACAGTAAAGTATTATCAAAAAATATTTGGTACAAATAATAGTGAAGGTGGTAGAACTCAAAAGACTATGATTATTGATGAAGAAGAATACAACACAACAATACCTGAAACTATAACACAGAATTTTTCTAATGGCACAGCCGTTCAGAGAAGTATTGCTATTAAGGCCTTGAGTATCTATGATTATGAAGTTGAATTAAATGAACGAAAAAGAAAAATATATTTGATCAATAACATCTATGCACCACAAATAGAAACTCAATTGAAAGAGTTGATGAGTCGATAAACCATGGCAGGTATTTTATATCCTAAGGACTATGCTCTAGTCAATCTACTGTTGATCACATCCGTAGAAAATATGGATTTGAAAAACATCATGGTTGAATTATCTTATCATGAGGACATATTCAACAACACAGCATCTGGTTATTTAATGGTTGCAGATTCGATGGGTTATATTGAATTGTTAGGTTTAAATGGTACTGAATTTTTGAAGATGACTTTTGCAAAGATCAAAGGTGAAGCGGCTGAAGTTGATAAAACATTTAGAGTATACAAAGTTGACAAGAGAAAACTTGAAAATAACATGTATACAGAATCGTATTGCTTATATTTCTGTTCAGAAGAAATGTTATTATCTGAACAATATAAGATATGTAAATCTTATCCACAGTCTACCATCTCAGATAACGTTTATGATATACTCAGTAATGAATTGGGTATACCTGATGACAAATTAGATATAGATGAAACTTATGGTTTATATGACTTCAATGTGCCAACAATAAAACCATTTGATGCAATTAACTGGATGTCAAACTATGCTCGACCATCTTCAGGAATTCCTGGTGCAGACATGGTGTTTTATGAAAATAAACATGGATTTAATTTTAAATCATTACAGAAGTTAATGACACAACCAGCATATTATAATTACAGTTATAATCCAAAAAATACTGATGAACAAAATATGCACAGTAATGTATATAATGTTACAACATATGAAATACTAAATTCATTTGATACGTTACATGGTATTAATTCTGGAATATTTGCCAATCATTTATTATCGATTGATGTTTTAACTAGAAGGTTAAAAACAACAGAATTTGATTACAAAGCATACGACAAGAAATCAAAGTCTTTGAACAAATCACCAATCGTTAATAATTATACAAACAGATATGGTGACCGTTTAACTGATACTTCAAGAGCTGTATACAAATTAACATTTTCCAATTTCAATCAAAAGATTGTAGAATATATAGAAAATAATGGTCGAGATCCAGAAGATGATGAAGTTGAAGGTGGCACAGTAGAGGGAAGTGCAACGGCAGCCGATATCTTTGCTGAAACTTTTATACCACATAGAACAGCACAGTTATCATTAGCAAACTATATTAGAATAAAAATATCGGTGCCTGGAGATCCAGCATTGACTGTCGGTCAAACTTTAAAGTTTTCTTTATTATCTTTGACACCAGAATCTAAAAAGGCAGACGCCTATTATTCTGGCAAATATTTAATTACAGCGGTAAGACATATGATTACAATGAATGAATATAAAACAGTAGTTGAGTTGGCGAAAGAGAGTGTGCCTACACCTTATGGATCACCTGATAGTGGTTCTGTTTCATGGCAAGGCTTGAGCGAAGGATAAAATGACTAAAGCGGTTAATAATTTTGCTGGTTTAAATGGTTTTATTTGGTGGGTTGGTGCCGTTGAGAACCGAGTTGATCCATTAGGATTAGGTCGATGCCAAGTAAGAATATTTGGTTGGTATGGTAAAGAAATACCAACAAAGAATTTACCTTGGGCACAGGCAGTATACCCAATTAATCACTCAAAACATTTCTCAGCACCAATGTTAGGTGATTGGGTTCTAGGATTTTTTCTAGATGGCGAAAGTGCTCAAGCACCTTGTATGTTGGGTGTTATGCCTGGAATTTGGCAAGATCCGGATAGTTTTAAGTTTGAACAATCAGAAGAACCTGACATGACAGACACCGAAAAAGATCAATATGCTGATCCTGAAGAATTAGAAGGAACAGACCCAAATGAAAATACAGACGCTTATAATCCGGAGCCAACGGATACACCTGAACCACCAGAAGAATAAGAGGAGATAAGATGCCAGTATTAGCAGAAATTGCATATGATGATTCAAAATATAATAGTGTAGTAGAAACTAATCCACCACGGCCATTGGTAGTTGGTGACCGATTAGATGTGCCTGGTCGACCAACAACACCAGAATTAGCTAGAGGTCACAGAAATGGTACGATTGTTTCTTTTACAAACTATCATACAGTTGCGATTGATGATCCAAAAGTTACATTACCATACTATGTTCGAACACAACACACATCAGTAAGAAACACCGTTAGAACAAAAAGAGATAGTACAGAGAATGCTCAGTTAAATGAATCAAAGAGTGGTGCTATCAAAACTCAATTAAGTGAAGCAATCAAATGGGTAACAGCCAAGTTAAAGTTAATAAATAAACTGTTAAAAACAATTGATAATTTTTTTAAGATGTTAGCAACAGTCGTTATGAAAATTAATCAATTGATAGCATGGATCAAAGCTTTGCCTGTAACAATTGTTCTTCTCATGGCAAAAATTTTAGCAAAACTAATTTCAGCCGGTAAAGCAGCCGCTTCGGCATCAATCAGTAAAGTTGGTGGAAGTGGTTCTAACAAAAGTTCTGGTTCTGAATTTGGTGCTTTGTTAAAACAAACAAAACAAACTTTGACTGGTGCAGCATCGGTTGCCAAGAGTGCTTTGTTATTGGGAACTAGTGTTGCTTTATTAGCTTCTACTTTTTCTGGTTCAGGACCAACTAGTAAAAAGAAAGCTAAGAAAATACTATAAGGTAAATCATGGCAGAACAAGCGAATAACTCTAGTATTTGGTATACACAGTATGATGTAAGACCAGGAAAATATCCGTATGTCAATATGACACAAACGGAATCTGGCCACATACAAATGATGGATGATACACCAGATAATGAGAGAATTCGGACTCAACACAGAACAGGAACATTCTATGAAATGTTGCCTGACGGATCCACAGAACACATTGTCTTAGGTGATGGTTTCTCTGTATATCTAAGAGATAGAAATATTGTTATCAAAGGCACATGCAATATAGAAATACACGGCGATTCTAAACTTCATGTTGTTGGTGATTGTTACTCACAGATTGATGGTAAATTATATTCACAAGTTGCTGGTGATGTTAAAATCAATTCAGATGGTAACATTGATATAGTTGCTGCAAAAGAAATTAATATTGATGCTGGCGGTGAAAACGGAGATATAACATTCTCTTGTGAAAATGCTCTAACAATTAAAGGTGACTTGGCTGTTTCTGGTAGTATAACAAGTGGTGGTTCTGTTAATGCAACAACCAACTTAACTTGTGGTTACAAAGTGTTTTCACAAGGTGGAATCGATTCAATTGGTGGCGTTAATGTTGGTTTCACCGTACCTGGTTATGAAAACCCAGCAGGTAAAGTAGTTGCAAATGATTCTGTATTATCACCTCAAGTAACCGGAACAAATACAGTTCAAGGCGGTGTAGTAAAAGATTCTATGGGTTCAATGCAAACAACACGAATGAAATTTAATAGTCACAATCATAGTTCACCAAAAGGCCCAACATCCGGCCCATTACAGAGAATGCCATAATAAATGACATCAGTTTTTGATAGATTACAATTTAATTTTGACCAAACTAAATTTGGTTCTGCTATCACTTTATCTGAAGAATCGGTAAATACAATTGGTGATGCCGCAACCGATGTCGAACTGTCCGATTGGCAATTAGAAGATTTAGCCAATAATACTGTTGTTACGACAAATTACTTTGTTAATCCTGTTGCAAATGTTTGTGATAGTCTTAGTTCAAATCTCGCCAATCTAATATCATCTATATCTACTCTAACAGTAATTGACAGTTATTCTTCTGATTTACTCAATTCGTCAATCAATTGTATGGTACAAATTGATCGATTCAAATCTCATACAGACAATGTATCTGGTGTTGCTGAAACGACAGCATCAGATACCATTCCTTGTTACTCGACAGCAATGGATACAGGCCAGGTATTACTAACAATACTGAATAAGACAGACAATATAGCAAATAGTCTACCAGCTATGGGTTCGTTTACAAGTATTTTTATAGAACCAGAACTAAATGCCAATAACACAGCATTAGGCAGTAATTGTCAAATTTATATTAACTCGGTCAGTAGTAATACTACAAATTTATCTTCTTCACAGATTACCTCTATAAAGACCGTTGTAGATAATCTCAATGGTTTTCTTTATAATAGATGGTCACATGACTGGAACTTCTATGGTAATTCAGTAAGTCTATTGAATGACTATTTTAAACTGGATAATTTGAACAATATAGGTTCAACACAGACTTATCTGATTGACAATTACATAGGTACAGAAAAGATTAAGACTGACATAGCAAATAACAATGTCGTGATACCAGTAACGGAACCACCAGAGGTTGTTCCTCCGCCATCATATTATGATTATTTCAATCAATTTTAACGACATAAATATTAAATGGCAACAATTAAAAAACTATATTCCGACTTAGATTTAACTTTTAGAAAGTTACCCGTGTCTAACGATGTGGCTTTGAGTTACGATGAACAGGCGGTTATTCGTTCTGTCAGGAATCTATTGTTAACCAATTTTTATGAAAGATTGTTTCAACCTACATTGGGATCAAACATTGATACACTTTTGTTTGAACCGATCACGGTTTTGACAGCCGGTCTAATTAAAGCTGAAATAAGAAACGTAATAAACAACTTTGAGCCAAGAGTTGTTATACAAGATATTGTTGTAGAGCCTTCACCGGACAAAAATGCTTTTAAAGTAACTTTAACTTTTCTTATAGGAAACAATACTTTGCCAACTGCAGTCAATTTACTTCTTGAAAGGTCAAGATAATGGCAACAGCCAATTCTAATATAAAGGTTGCTGATTTAGATTTCAGTAATATTAAGAGAAACTTTATACAGTTTCTTCAATCACAAGATACACTCAAAGATTATAACTTTGAAGGTTCAACAATGTCGGTCTTGTTAGATGTGTTAGCATACAATACACACTACAATTCATTCTATTTGAATATGGTTGCCAATGAGATGTTCTTGGATAGTGCCTTACAAAGGGGTTCTGTAGTTTCTCATGCAAAACTATTAAATTACGTACCAAGGTCATCTGTTGCACCAACGGCCACAGTCAATATAACTTTCAATGGTGTTGCCAATAGTTCATTTACACTACCAAAGTTCACCAATTTCTTATCAGAAGCAATCAATGGAGTTAACTACAACTTTGTTACAACTGATGCATCAACTGTGGCTGTATCAAGTAATACAGCATCTTTTACAAATGTTCAACTAAAACAAGGTATTCCAATTACTCACCGATATACGGTAGATGGCACAACTAATCCTAAGAAGAAATTTGAACTCACCAACACTTTAATTGACACAACTACATTGAGAGTATTGGTACAACAAAGTAGTGGCAATACTGCATATGATGTATATCAATCGGCTTCTAATTACTTAACACTTGATGAAGAATCTAAAGTTTATTTCTTACAAGAGTTATCAAACGGAAACTATGAAATTTCTTTTGGTGACGACATATTAGGAAAAGAATTAAGTGATGGTAATATAGTTACTGTGTCTTACATTGCAACAGATGGTGGTAAAGCTTCTGGTGCAAACAACTTTTTATTAATGGATCGTGTACCTGGTTACACATCATTGTCAATACAACCAAGAATAAAAGCCTCACAAGGTTCATCTAAAGAAACTATTGATTCGATCAAGTATCAAGCTGTTAAATCGTATTCAGCACAGAATAGAGCTGTATCTAAGAATGATTATATTTCTGCCGTTCAACAAAATGATTTAGGATTTTCTTTTGATGCCGTTAACGTTTGGGGTGGTGAAGAAAATGATCCGCCAGTATATGGCCAAGTATTCATTTCATTAAAACCAACTGGTGGTTATAGTTTAACACAGGTTCAAAAACAAAGAATTGCTGATGAAGTTATTAAACCAATTAGTGTTCTGACTGTTACACCAACAATCGTTGATCCTGATTACACTTATATTAAATTAGATGTTAATGTATATTATGATCCGACAAAAACATCTTTGTCGGCTTCAGAGATGCAAATTGGCATAAAGAATGCTATTGCTGCATTTGGTAGAAGGACACTCAATACATTTAATTCAACATTCAGTAGTTATGATTTGTTAAACACAATTCAAACTTTTAACAATTCTGTAATTACCAGTGATTATAAAATAAAATTACAGAAAAAGTTTTATCCAAATCTGTCAACACCTACAACATACAAACTCTATTATAATGTACCTTTGCAAAAAGGTTTGTTTCAGTCCGGCACAAGCAGTTCACCAACTCTACAGTATCTTGATCCTGCCAACCCACAAAGAACCATCAATAACGTATACATTGATGAAGTGCCTGTGGCCACTTTTGGTGTCGAATCGATTTCTGTTATCAATCCAGGATATGGATATCAGTATGCACCAAAGATTGATATTCTAGGTGATGGTACAGGTGCAACAGCAACTGCAGTTATGGCTAGTGGAAGTATCAAAAATGTTGTTATCACAAATGCTGGTAATAATTACACCAGTGCAATTGCTACAGTAACTCCACAACCAGGAGATACAACAGGCCAATTAGGTGCTTTGGTTGTAAACCTTGAAGGTAAATATGGAACACTAAGAACATATTATAACAACA
>JACCDX011380384.1_pt1 | contig 10836 bp, 10 predicted proteins | sample 7449681 | NCBI WGS metagenome assembly JACCDX01 (sample SAMN15323450, study PRJNA562643) | freshwater metagenome | isolation source: river surface water | place: USA:Blue River Watershed | collected 2017-08-18
AATCCCAAATCGAGTTGAATTCGGATAAATTCTACCACCTGATTTTTACTTACTTCTTGGCAATAATCAATGCAATCCTCCCAAGACATCGATGATTTTTTCAATGCATCTTTCAAAGATTGTTGCCAATCTTGAACAACTTGTTGACGTTGCAATTGAACACAACGATCACAAATTCTGCATGACTCAGGTACAATCTCATTGAAATACTCCGCCAACATTTGCGATCTGCATCCTCCGCCGTCCACATAATTCCACATGGCTTCCCATAGTTTCAGTTCTTTGGCTTTTCGATCTTCCAGTACAGAATGAGAAATAAGCAACGAGGAAGGATGAACACGCGATATCGTCAATGTAACAGATGGTTGCTGCAATTGGGGACTATATACCAATACTTTCCGACCATCCAAATTGCGTAACATTTGCTCGATATAATCAACACTGGTACGCAAGGCTTTTCCAACTTCAAATTCATTGATAAGAATAACACCATCGTGGTTGACTCCATACATCCGCAATAGCACATCAATTAGTTTGGCTTCTGCGTTGCCCATGCGTTGCATGGCCAAAAGTTGTTGATGTGAAAATAGATATTGAATTTTTGTGCGCTGGTAAGCTGCCTCATTCAAACGTATATACCCTGCTCGCTCCAACAGTTGTAGCGCATGGAAAAAGACGCGGGTGTTAACCTTCAACCTTTCACTCCACTCACTCAGTCTCAAATCAATTGTCTGCCATTCACCGCTGCCAATGGCCATTTGCATGGCATCAGCAACACAATTATACACCCGCAAAATATCCTCTCTGGATGGATAGTGCAACATGATTTGTTCAATGCCCTCTTCTTTTTCCAAAGGACCCACCATGAGCAATCCATAGGCCTTTTGTCCAGCCCTACCCGCTCTTCCAGCTTCCTGCACATAGGCCTCTGGGGAATTGGGAATATCCCAATGCACGACCATTTGAACATCCGGTTTATTGATTCCCATTCCAAAAGCATTGGTCGCAACCATGATTCGAACTTGGTTGTCCAACCATTCTTGCATGATTTGCTTTTTCTTGAGTGGCGCAATTCCAGCATGAAACGCATGAGCTGAAATTTTCATTGATTGCAAAGCCTTGGCTATTTCCTCTACTCTACCGCGGGTACCTGCATATACAATGGCTGAACCTTTCACTTGACCGAGCCAAAGTAACAGCTGACCCATTTTATCTTCGGTCTTCTTCACACCATAAGCCAAATTGGGACGCAACCAATTGCCTGCCCAACGGGCAGGATTCTTTAACTGCAATGACGCCGTTATCTCCGTTTGAACCTTTTCCGTAGCTGTTGCTGTTAATGCCAAAAACGGAACTTGGGGATGATATGTCCGCAATTGCGCAATCTCCAAATAGGCGGGTCTAAAGTCATGTCCCCACTGCGCAATGCAATGCGCCTCGTCTATTGCTATGAGCGTAGGTTTCATGTCCTTCAATCGCGCGATGAATAAATCATTCTTTAACCGCTCCGGAGAAACATATAAAAAACGAACATCTCCAAAGACACATTCATTCAGTATGTAATCAACTTCTTTTTTCTTTTGATAGGACGTAACCAAGAAAGCTTTGATTCCACGTGAGCGCAAATCTTGAACTTGATCCTCCATTAACGCCGTCAATGGAGAGATGACAATACACAAACCCTTCACGACCAAAGTAGGAACTTGATAACACAATGACTTGCCTCCACCTGTTGGCAAAAGCGCCAAAACATCTTTACCATCAATCACAGATTGCACAATTTGATCTTGGGGAGATCGGAATTGATCATAGCCCCAAACATCTTTTAATATGCGCAATGCTTCTTTCACTTTACAAAGGTCATAAATTTGCCGCATGCATATCTACCACCCCAAAGATTGGTTCACATTTATTTTTAAAGTTCACAAAACAGAGACTTTCAAAAAGCTCATCCCCATGATGATCTTGATTGGCGCCTATACCTGGCTGGTCATTTATTTGGAATATGAATGGTGGCATTGGCAAAACGACCCATTCGTCAAAAATCTTACATCCGTGCAAACCTTGTTGGGATTTGTCCTTTCACTCCTTTTGGTATTCCGAACGAACACGGCTTATGATCGTTGGTGGGAAGGCCGAAAACTATGGGGGGCATTAACCAACAATACCCGAACCTTGAGCATCAAACTCAACGCTATACTCGACAAGCAAGACGTTGCGAATAGAAAATACTTCAGCAAGGGTATTGCTCTTTATGCACATTCATTAAAACAACATCTGCGTTCTGCTGAAATGGAATTGGAATTGGACGAAGACTTTCATTCCGTGGATACACAGCACCACATTCCCAATCAAGTCTCTTCTTTGTTGACCCTGAAAATTTACCAATTGGAACGTGAAGGGGTCATGTCTGCACATCAGTTGCTCAGTGTTCAAAATGAAATAAGTGAATTTCAAAATATCTGCGGAGGATGTGAACGCATTCGCAATACACCCATTCCATTTTCTTACAATGTGTTCGTTAAGAAATTCATTTTCTTCTATGTGATGACCCTGCCCTTTGGTTATGCGATACAACTGCATTGGCTGTGCATTGGACTTTCCTGCATCGTCTTTTATGCACTTGCCAGCCTTGAGGTGATTGCAGAAGAAATTGAAGATCCGTTTGGTAACGACTCCAATGACATCCCTGTCGATCTCATTGCCTCCAACATTTCAAAAAATGTCCATCAAATATTAGGTGCATAAAAAAAGGAGGCTAGGCCTCCTTTTTCTTTGAAAAACTTATATTACAACATCGCTTTTGCTGCGTTGTAGATGCTCTTGTTATCCAAGCCATACTTGGTCATCAATTGATCTGGCGTTCCGCTTTCACCAAATGAATCCTTCACACCGATAAAATGAATGGGACAAGGATGGTGTTGTGCCAATGTTTGAGCAACACGACTTCCCAAACCTCCAATGATGTTGTGCTCTTCGCAAGTAATCACCTTACCGGTCTTCTTGGCACTGCGAATCACAGCTTCTTCATCCAAAGGCTTAATGGTGTGGATATTGATCAAATCTACAGAGATACCTTCTGCTTCTAGTTGACGTGCAGCTTCCACTGCTGGCCAAACCAAATGACCTGTCGCAATGATGGTGATTTGATTTCCCTCATGAATGTGCCATGCTTTGCCAATTTCAAATTTGTGATCAGGCGCAGTAAAGTTGGTCACTTTGGGACGTCCAAAACGCAGATACACTGGACCATTCATTTCGGCAATGGCGATTGTAGCCGCCTTGGTTTGATTGTAATCACAAGGATTAATTACGGTCATCCCTGGAAGCATGGACATCATTCCGATATCCTCTAGTATTTGGTGTGTTGCACCATCTTCACCCAAAGTCAATCCCGCATGCGAAGCGCAAATCTTCACGTTCTTGTGAGAATACGCAATGCTTTGACGGATTTGGTCATAAACACGACCCGTGCTGAAGTTGGCGAAAGTACCTGTGAAAGGAATCTTCCCACCAATGGTCAAACCAGCGGCTACCCCCATCATGTTGGCTTCCGCGATTCCCATTTGGAAAAATCTTTCTGGAAATGCTTTTTGAAAAGCATCCATTTTCAATGAGCCCGTCAAGTCTGCACAAAGCGCAACTACTTCACTATTATTTTTACCTGCTTCCAACAAACCCGCTCCAAAACCAGAGCGTGTATCATTGGCCGGTGACAATTCAAATTCTAACATGATTTCTCCGATTAATAATCCCCTAAAGTTTCTTCCAATTGTGACAATGCACGCGCCAACTCTTCATCGTTGGGTGCAACACCATGCCACTTGTGCGTGCCTTCCATGAAGTCAACACCTTTACCCATTGACGTTGTCATTAAAACCATAATGGGTTGTCCATTTCTAGCTTTGCTCTTGGCCTCATCAATGGTTGCATTCAATGCGGTCATATCATTTCCGTCCGTTGTCAAAACCATCCAACCAAATGCTTCCCACTTGGCGCTGAGATTACCCAAAGACAAAACCTGATCCGTTGAACCGTCAATTTGCTGACCATTGTAGTCAACAAAAGCAATGACATTGTCCACCTTGTTGTGAGCAGCATACATTGCCGCTTCCCACACTTGACCTTCTTGCAACTCGCCATCACCTTGAAGAACGAAAACCAATTTATCGTCGTTGTTCAACTTCTTGGCCGACGCAGCTCCAATCGCTGCAGACAAACCTTGACCCAAAGAACCACTGGCGATACGAATACCTTCCAAATGTTCATGGGTAGTTGGATGCCCTTGCAAACGGGTATTCAACTTTCTGAAAGTCGCCAATTCAGCAACAGGAAAGTATCCTGAACGTGCCAATGCACTGTACCAAACTGGAGAAATGTGTCCGTTAGATAGGAAGAACAAATCTTGTCCTTTGCCATTCATGTCCCAACTTGTTGGATCATGATGCATCTGATTGAAATAAAGAGAAACGAGAAGATCTGCACAACCCAAACTTCCTCCTGGATGACCGCTGTTCACCGCATGCACCATGCGAACGATGTCACGGCGAACTTGCGAAGAAATTTGTTGCAGTTCGGCTATTGATTTAGACATGTGATAAGGTTTTGACAAAATTAGACGAAACAGATAGCTTCATCAAGCGTTGTTCACTGTTTGTGTAAAAACTACACTTTGTGTTTCAGCCAATGCTTCCACCACTCTGAGCGCAAGACATCACGGTGTTCTCTTTCGACGTCAAAAGAAAATTCAAAAGAAACCGTCTCTTCTATATCGTCACAATGTGTAACTAAAAATTCAGGATTTGCAGCTTCACTATTGCCGCGCAATGCAATCATCAACTGCTTGCATTTACTCTCCATATCCGTCTTTTGAAATTCACTTTGGGAAACCGTCATTTGTAATTCCAAACGTATGATGGACAAATTGGAATAATTTACAATAACCTCATTGGTGAGATTTCTATTCGGAATGATAATGGCCTCTCCTTTTTCTGTAACCAATTGGGTATTGAGAATCTGGATTCCAGTGACCTTGCCTTTTGAGTTTCCTACCAATATGTAATCGTCAACTTTGAACGGTTTGAAAAGCAAAATCATCACACCCCCTGCGAAGTTCTGCAACTCGCCTTGCAAGGAAAGACCAATGGCCAATCCTGCAGCTCCGAGTAAAGTAACCAAGCTGGTGATCTCAAACCCAGCCAATCCCGCTGATGTTATCAATACAAAAACCTTCAGTCCTATGTTGGCGAAGCTTTTGAAAAACGTACTCAAGTTGGGGTCCAATGCACGACGCAGCATGGTCGCTTCTAGTATGCGCAAGGTGCGTCCGATGACGTACCACCCAGCAATTAAAAATGCTATCGCACCGATGAGCTTAGGCAAATAAACCCAAAACTCGTGCAGCCACTGTTGAAGAAGATCTTGCATAAAAAAAAGGGCCGAAGCCCTTGTTATTTGGTTATTGTAAAATAATACGATTCATCCAATCGAAAAACTTTGCCCTTGGCATCAGTTACAATTAGGTCATAAATGCGAGCTCTAGCAAATCCAGTGGATTGCTTCAACACGCCAAAAACACGTGGGTCCAACTTAGTGTCTGAACTTCGAACACATTGCAAAGCCAAATTGTCTTCGATAAATTCCAAACGATAATTCTTGATCGACAATGCTTCTCCATTCTCATTATACAAAACCGGAGAGTCATTCAAACAAGACATTTCCATTTTCACCTCATTATCAGCACTTAGATTTCTATCGCACCATGAAAGTTTATAACCCTTAGTCTGCGTGAAAGCACAAATCGAAAGAGTCAAAAAAAGAAATGAGAAAATTGTCTTCATGAATTTATTTGGTTTCAGTTTCTACTTGCTTATTAGGGCTGATTCCAGCCTTTTCTACGCGCATTCTACCTTGATCGATGGCCATAACAATATCGGTTTCTCCCACCTCTACAATTTTACCATGTATTCCACCAAGGGTCATCACTTTATCCCCAACCTCAAGAGCTTCTTGAAATTTCTTTGCTTCTTTTTGCTTTTTCATTTGTGGACGGATCATGAAAAAATACATGATCACAAACATCCCACCGAACATAATCAATGTTCCCAAACCACCACCTGACTGCTGTAAAAATACCATTTTCTTTTAATTTTAGTTATCGAAACAAATCTAATGCATTATCGCGTACGTTCCATGTGCATTTTTCCTTTGGCCTCTTCTTGCTTTACACCTACGCCTACTACTTTGCCTTTTACAAATAATTTATAATCCTTGGGTTCTGCGTTGGTTGCAATAGCAATTGACTTGTTGACATCACCTGTCTCCGCGGAAGCTTTGTACTCAATTGAGATTGTACCCGATGCCCCAGGTGCTATTGGTTCCTTTGGCCAATCTTTCAGCGCTGTGCATCCGCATGAGGGATGAACATCCGTGATAATCAAATCCGATTTGCCCGCATTCAAAAACTGAAAAGTATGCTTCACTGTTTGCCCAACAGCCAAGATGCCAAAATCGAACGTGCTTGAATCGAATTGAATTTGTGGGCCCTTGTATTCTTCTGCATTCTCAGACGCTGTTGCAGCAAAATGAATCATATCGGAACTCACTTTCCCGTCTCCTTGCTCTGCGCATGATGCAAAGAATAACACAACTGCAATAGAAATAAAAATCTTAATGCTGGTCATAATACCCATCAAATTCGTTGGAATCAAAATTCTCATCATCCCCAAAACCAAATTCGTCTTCATCCTCGTCGTCACCTTCTTCCGACGACTCAAAGTCTTCATCAACACCATTTCCTTCAAACATGGCGTCCATTTCTTTAGAGTCTTGATCAGGGGCATCGCCAAAAGTCAATGCCAAAAAAGGATAAGCTCTATCTTCCACCGATTGACCTACCTCCACCAACTCCACATAAAAAATCCACATGCGAAGGAAATCATATACATACAAAACCTTGTCTCCAACTTGGTGCACCATTTCGTGAAGAACGGCATTGTCCATGCTGACGATACCATCACCCATGTCCATCAAAGGAATTTCCAAACCCTTTTCCCACTCTTCATTGCTTAAATAAAAACTCGCCATCTCACCATCTTCAAAATTGAAGTGTTCCAATATGGACCGGTGCAACTCTGAAAATGTAGCCGAGGTTGGCATTTCAATATCACGAAATACATCTTCCTCTGTATCGACAATTACACGGAACTTATAAGTACCAAAAGTCTCTTCTATTTTCTTCTTTGCCATAATCAACAATTCTTTATCATCTCGATGGCCTCCATCGGATTACTGTGTTTAAATACAAAATTCCCTGCAACCAAAGCATCTGCCCCTGCTTCTTTCAATCGTACTGCGTTGTCGGCATTCACTCCTCCATCCACTTCAATCAATGTGGAATATCCACCTTCAACAATCATGGCCTTTAGTTCCTTGATTTTGTCATACGTTCTTTCAATGAACTTTTGACCTCCAAATCCAGGATTAACAGACATGATCAAAACCAAATCCAATTCTCCCAAAATATCCTTGAGCAAATGAACGGGTGTATGAGGATTCAAAGCTACCCCAGCTTTCATGCCGTGGCTATGTATATTCTGCACAGTACGGTGCAAATGTGTGCATGCCTCGTAATGAACAGTGAGGTATTCAGCCCCTGCGTTTTTAAATTCTTCGATGTAATTATCAGGATTAACAATCATCAAATGCACATCCATCACTTTCTTGGCGTGCTTGGCAATGGCTGCCGTAACTGGAATTCCAAAAGAAATGTTGGGGACAAAAACGCCGTCCATTACATCAATGTGAATCCATTGCGCTTGGGATTCGTTCAACATCTCGACATCGCGCTGAAGATTTGCAAAGTCAGCAGAAAGAACTGAAGGGGAAACTATCATGGGTATAAATTTATCGGTTTATTGTTTTATGGCGATGACCATTCTGTCTTTTTTCTGTAAATCCTTTTTCACTTCACATTTCCAAACATGCTCATCGAATAACTGCGCTACCTGATGGGCGTATGATGCATGGGTTTCAAAAACCACCATTCTGCAGACATCACCGTTGGTTTGGACCTGAGCGACAATGGATTGATAAAACATTAGTGGATCCTCATCGGGAACAAATAATGCCATGTGGGGTTCGTGATCCAAGACTTGGGCTTGCATTTCACCCTTATCACTCTCCAATACGTATGGCGGATTGCTGATGATAATTGTTGCTGAATGTAGCAAGTCTGCGATATCTCGCATGTCCCTGCTAAACCAATCCACCTGAGCTCCAAGTCGTATTGCATTGTCCTTGGCAACAACAAGAGCATCTTCAGATAAATCAACACCAAATACTTTGGCTTTGGACTCCAAAGCGATGGTTATCGCGATGCAACCTGAACCTGTGCCTAAATCCAATACAATATCTTGTTCTCGAATAAGCGGTAAGACCGATTGAACAATCTCTTCTGTTTCTGGTCGTGGTATCAAAACGGATTGTTCCAATTTGAATAGTCGACCCCTGAAATAAGATTCGTTCAAGACATACTGTAAAGGTTCTTTGTTTAGCAATCGTTTGATGGCAAAGTGAACCTTAAGAATTTCCGATTCAGAAAAAGTCTTACTGGGATTAATAACCAATTCCGTAGCGTCAATAGAAAGCAATGAACTGAACATCCATTTGATAGAACTCTTTCGCTCGCGATCCTCCCAATGGCTCAGCTTGCTTTCCGCCCATTGGTAAATGTCTTTCAATCTATTTCCTGCCAATTGACCGTTCATGGTCGCTTTCTTTTCTCTGGTTTGGCTGGGACTTCTTTCTTCTCTCCTTTGCTATCCGCATCTTTGGCTGGTCGATTATTCTTCGATTCCACTTTCTGCTTCAATCGCTCATATTCCCTTGAATTAACATTGGTGAAAACATCGTATCCCTTGCCACTCAGCAAAACAAACCATTTTCCATTCTCTTGTTTCCAAAGCGATCCCATTTCTCCTTTGAAGAATTTATTCTGCCAAAGTCCTGGAGCGGGGATTTCAATCCATGTCGAATCTCGGTGGCTTTTGTCTTTTTTGTCAAACACCACCAAAACAACTTCTCCAAAGTATTGGCGTGTATAGGCCATGACCTGTCCATCGTTTTTAATGAATTCCAAATCCCCGTATATCAATGCCATGTTCTTATTTCGCAATTGGGTCAATTTGCTCACACTTGCTTTCAACTTGCGCTGATCCACATTCAGTTGATCAAAGGTCATCATGCGTCGATTGTCTGGATCATTGCCACCCGGCATTCCTATTTCATCACCGTAGTAGATACAAGGAACTCCGGGAGTGGTCATGATGAAAGCCATCAATTGCTCCATCTTTCTGAAACCCGAGCTGCCTTTGTTCTGAATATCTCTTGACCATCCCGCCAACTTCGCATCTTCATCAAATGCTACACTTCCATCGGCGTAGGAGATGAAACGCGCACGATCCTGATTCCCTGTGATATTGCCCATCAAATGGTGGGAACCGTAATATCGAAGCGACTCCTTGGTAACCTTTTCCAAATTCTCAAAAGTGGTGGTTTCCTTCGCAAAAGCATCAACCATCGCATCATACAGGTTGAAATCGAATTGTGCGTCTAGCATTCCGCTGCCGATATAGCTTTGAATCAACTCGGGGCTTCCATAGGTTTCACCAATTTGATACAACGACCGGTTGGGAAACTGCGTTTTTGTCTTGTACGTCAACGTGCGCCAAAACTCATTATTGATGTGTTTGGTAGCATCATGTCTAAATCCATCAATCTCATAATTCTTCAACCAAAACATGGCGGTATCAGTCATCGCGTTCACCACAATCGGATTGGAAAAATCAAATGTTGGTAAGAATGTATCAAACCAAGTAGTCAATCGATGCTCATCCCACTTCTCTGTATTCATCGTGCCATCGGGCAAATACAATGGAGTTGTCCAACCTTTCTTGCTTTTGATCAAAGGGTGATCTTGGTGAACATGATGCGCAACATAATCAACAATGATGTTCATGTCTCTGTCGTGTACGTGATCAATCAAAGAATCCAATTCCGCCGAAGTTCCGAAACGCCTGTCTACTTTTGTTAAAGCCAACGGCCAATAACCATGGTATGCGGAGAATTTACTTCGTGTGCCTTTGTCCCATAGGCCCCAAGCGCCTTCCACATTTTGACAAATGGGTGAAATCCAAAGCGTATTTACGCCCAATTGTCTAAAATAATTTTTGTCAACGGTTTGGGTAATTCCGACCAAATCCCCGCCCATGGTATTGGCTTTGGGCTGAATATCAGGATCATTGGTTGGGAAATTATTATCTTTCTTACCATCCACAAAACGATCAACCATCATGAAGTACATGATTTGTGCGTGTGCGTCTTGACGAGGCAATGAACGTGCAGACAACAATGGGCTTCCTTTCAATACAGGCACCAAAAGGTCGTTGGTACGCTTGCCCTTTCCATGACCATAAACGCGTAACCATCCATCTTGATTCTTCAAAATTGGGATAACAGCTTTTTGATCTTTCACTTGAGCGCGATAAATCAATTCATTGTTATAAAAGGCGACCAACTCGTCTACATTTCCGTCAACTTGAACATGCACGCTATTCCCTTCAACAAATCCCGTTCTGATCTTACCAGATTGAACATTGGGTTGACCAACTACCCAAATATTATTCTTTCCACCTAATCCATTGTCACGAGTCAATTTGTTATTGGCATCCATTCCCTCTACATCATCTTCCCAAATGCGATAAGGATATTCACCATCGGCCACAACAAACTCAATGGACCACTCACCATTTTTGCCCTTGACCATGGGAGATGCCT
>JACCDX011590539.1_pt1 | contig 10836 bp, 11 predicted proteins | sample 7449681 | NCBI WGS metagenome assembly JACCDX01 (sample SAMN15323450, study PRJNA562643) | freshwater metagenome | isolation source: river surface water | place: USA:Blue River Watershed | collected 2017-08-18
GCCTCTTCCTCGAGGATGATCTGCAGCAGGATGCTGCGGGTCAGGTCTTCCTCGGACTTGGCGTCAACCACCTTGAATTCCTCGTTGCCGAGCACCAGCTGCTTGACGTCGGCAAGGGTAATGTACGAACTGGTCTGGGTGTCGTACAGACGGCGGTTCGGGTATTTCTTGATCAGGCGCTCGGAAGACTTTTTTGTGCTGGTCATCTGGGATTCCATTGTTTTGCGTCGCAACAGACCGATGCGATCTTATTGATAATCCGGACCGAAGTCCGTGCCTCCGAGGCCATTATAGCCCCGAAGAACGGCGGCCTGTCCAGCGACCGCCAAGCCGGACCAATGGATATTGCAACGCACATCCGGCGTGCCCGGCAAAGCGGTTTTCAGCCGGCCTTCACCTGCACATAGCGCCCCGGCGCAGGCTCGATCGGCTTGTAGCGCGCATTGCCATAACGGGCCGGCGCCTTGGTCTTTCCGCCCGCATGCTCGGCCAGGAAAGCGGTCCACTCGGTCCACCAGCTGCCCGGATGCTCGGTCGCACCGGCCAGCCACGCGTCGGCAGTGTGCGGCAGCTTGTCATTCGTCCAGTAGCTGCGCTTCTTCTTCGCCGGCGGGTTGATCACGCCGGCGATATGGCCGGACGCGCCGAGCACGAAACGGTTGTTGCCGCGCTTGCCATGGTTGATCAGGCCGACGGTCGCATACGCGCTCGCCCACGGCACGATATGGTCTTCGCGCGAGCCATAGATGAAGGCCGGCAGCTGCACCTTGCCGAGGTCGATCGCATCGCCGCCGACCGACAGACGGCCCGGCTCGCGCAGGCGGTTCTCGAGGTACATGTTGCGCAGGTAGTAGCAGAACATCGGGCCCGGCAGATTGGTGCTGTCGGAGTTCCAGTACAGCAGGTCAAAGGCCGGCGGCTCCTCGCCCTTCAGGTAATTGCTCTCGAAGTAGTTCCACACCAGGTCGTTCGGGCGCAGGCTGGAGAAGGCCGACGCGAAGTCCCGCCCCGACATCAGTCCGCCCTTGCCTATGGCCTGCTCGCGCTGCGCCACCTGCATCTCGTCGACATACACGTCGATCGCGCCGACATCGGAGAAATCGAGCATGGCGGTGAGCAGCGTCAGGCTGGACGCCGGATGCTTTCCACGCGCAGCCAGCACGGCCAGCGCCGACGCGATAATGGTGCCGCCGATGCAGAAGCCGAGCACGTTCAGCTGCTCGCTGCCGCTGATGGCGCGCGCGACCTCGATCGCCTTGATCGGTCCCTGTTCGATGTAATCGTCCCAGCTCAGGTGGCCAAGCGCCGCATCCGGATTCACCCACGACACCACGAACACCGTGTGCCCCTGCCCGACCGCATGGCGGATCAGCGAATTTTCAGGCTGCAGGTCGAGGATGTAGTACTTGTTGATGCACGGCGGGACGAACAGCAGCGGCCGCTCATGCACTTCCTTCGTCAGCGGCCGGTACTGCAGCAGCTGCATCACGTCGTTCTCGAACACCACGGCGCCTTCGGTGGTGGCGACATTGCGGCCGACCTCGAACGCCGTCTCGTCGGTCTGCGAGATGTGCCCTTTGCTCAAGTCCGACAGCATGTGCATGATGCCGCGCGTCAGGCTCTCGCCGCGCGTCTCGACCAGCTTGCCCTGCGCCTCGGGATTGGTCGCGAGGAAGTTCTTCGGCGACAGCGCATCGATGGCCTGCTGCGTGGCGAAGCGGATCTTGCGCTGGGTTTTCGCGTCCGCCTCGACCGCCTCGGCCAGCGCATTCAGGAAACGCGCATTCAGCAGATAGGCTGCAGCGTTGAACGCATGCAGCGGGCTGCTCTTCCAAGACGGGTCGGAAAAACGCCGGTCACCGAGTTCGGGCGGACGCTGCGCCACCACCGTGACCCAGAGCGCCGCCATCTCCTGCAGATAATCCTGCTGCAGCTTCGCGAGCTTCTCGGGCGGAATCATCGCCTTCATCGCCGGTGGCACGGACAGGCTTGGCATGGAGGGCATCGGCGGCATGCCCGGCATCGACGGCATCGCTGCCAGTCCCGGCATGCCGGCCTGCATCAGGTTCATCACCGACTGCCAGTTCTTCGGGTCGGACAGTTGCGCCAGCCATTCACTGGCGGCGGCCTGGGCATTGGCGCTTCGCTCGGATTGGTTCATGCGATTCCCCGTTTTGTTTTTCCCTCGACGCCCTGGCCTGCCGATCCCGCTGATGGTGTTACGATCCTTCGTTATTCTTCTTCTTGCTTGCAGGCTGGCCGTGCATATTGCTGCTGTTGGTTGGATCTATGTGACGCTGATGATGGCAATCACCGAAGAGACGGTGGTTGCGGGCATTATGACGTTTTTCCTCTATGGCGTGTTGCCGACGATGATCATTTTGTATGTCGGCGGCTCGGGCCGGCGCAGGCAGCGCCGCGAGCAGCAACAGCTGCAGGCCATGCAGGAAAGGAAACAGGCGACGGAACGTACCGAGGACAAGGAGCCGCCCGCCGAAGCGCGCGGCAACGACGTCAGCTGATCCAGATCAGCGAGGCCATGCGACCGGTCACGCGGTCGCGCCGGTACGAGTAGAAACGGGCGGCATCGCTGACAGTGCAGTCAGCACCGCCGGCCACCGCCGACACGCCGGCACGCGCCAGCGCCAGCCGCGCCAGCGCCGGCAAGTCCGCGCGATACTTGCCGGCGACGCCGTCAATCCGCCGGAAGGCCGCCTGCGCCTGCGGCCCCAGATGCGCGAATGCATCGCGCACGTCATCGCCGACTTCAAACGCCGCCGGGCCGATGCCCGGCCCCAGCCAGGCCAGCACCTGTCCGGCGCCGGCCTTGCGCATCGATTCCACCGTATTTTCCAGCACACCCGCCGCCAGTCCGCGCCAGCCGGCATGCGCCGCGCCGACCACGCGTCCGCCGGCGTCGGCCAGCAAGACCGGCATGCAATCAGCGGTCATGATCGCGCAGACCACGCCCGGCCGGTCGCTGATGCTCGCATCCGCCTCCGGCGCGCCCGCCACCCGCGCTGCGTCGAGCACCTGCGTGCCATGCACCTGCGTCAGCCACGCCGGCTCGGCCGGCAGCTGCGCGCGCAGCAACGCGCGATTGCGCGCCACCGCCACGGGATCGTCGCCGACGTGGACGCCGAGGTTGAGCCCGCCGCCGCCCGCGCCGTCATCGTAGGGCGGGCGGCTGACGCCGCCGCATCGCGTGGTCGACAGCGCGCCGACACCGGCCGGCAGGCCGGGCCAGTGCAACGCGACCGTCGGCAGGCTCATGCGCGGATGCCGGCCCGTGCGAGCAGCGCGGCGAGGTCGTCCGGCAGCGGTGCGTGCCATTCGCAGGCCTCGCCGCTGCCTGGATGGATCAGCGCGAGCCTTTCCGCATGCAGCGCCTGGCGCGGGAACACATGGATCAGGTGATGCTTGCCATACACCGCATCACCGACCAGCGGGAAGCCGATCGACTGCAGGTGCACGCGGATCTGGTGCGTGCGGCCGGTCTCGAGGCGGCAGCGCAGCAAGCTGACCACCTTGCCGTCGAGGAGGCCGCTGGCGACCTTCTGGTAATGGGTGACCGCCGGCTTGGCCAGCGGCGACTTGCTGACGGCCATGCGCGTGCGTTCGCGCGGATGGCGGCCGATCGGCGCATCGACGCGGCCGCTGGACACCGGCTCGCCCCAGACCAGCGCGAGATATTCGCGGCCCATGCTGCGGTCCTGCAGCTGGCGCACGAGGTCGGTCTGCGCGGTCAGCGTCTTCGCCACCACCAGCAGGCCGCTGGTGTCCTTGTCGAGCCGGTGCACGATGCCGGCGCGCGGCACGCCGGCCAGCTGCGGCCAGCGATGCAGCAAGCCGTTCAGCATCGTGCCGCTCCAGTTGCCGGCGGCCGGATGCACGACCAGCCCGACCGGCTTGGCGATCACGATCAGGTCAGCGTCCTCGTGCAGCACGTCGAGCGGCAGCGGCTCGGGCGCGAACGCGTGTTCGGACTCGGCCGGCTGCGGCTGCACCTGCACGGTTTCATCGCCGTACATCGTCGCCTTCGACTTCGCCGGGCCGCCGTCGACGGTGACGAGGCCGTCTTCGATCCATTGCTGCAGGCGCCCGCGCGAGTACTGCGGCAGCAGCGCCGACAGGACTTTGTCGAGGCGCACACCGCAATGTGCGGGGCCGAGTGTGAGTGTGACCGGCGACAAATCGCTCGCCGGCGTGTCGAATTCATCGATATCATCGATGGCGTCGGCATCTGCCGGCGCGTCGTTATGTAGCTTGCTTTGGGGTTTCACGCGAGTTTCCATCGGCTATAATCGCCGCCATCCTTGGCCCTGCCCCTGACCTCTCCCATGCTGAAGAATTTCCTGAAACTCGCTTTGATCGTGCTGGCCCTGATGCTGTCGGCCTGCGGCTCGCTGGGCGAAAAACCGGATGAGACCAAGGGCTGGTCTGCCGACAAATTATACGCGGAGGCGTCGGACGAACTGAGCGGCGGCAATTATCCGAGGGCCATCCAGTACTTCGAGAAGCTCGAATCGCGCTATCCGTTCGGCCGCTACGCGCAGCAGGCGCAGATGAAAGTCGCCTATGCGTACTACAAGCAGAACGAGCAGGCGCAGTGCCTTGCCGCGGTCGAGCGCTTCATCCGGCTGCACCCGAACCACGAGAACGTGGACTACATGTACTACCTGCGCGGCCTGGCCAACTTCAACGACAAGAAGGGCCTGTTCGACTTCATCAGCGCGCAAGACCCGACCGAGCGCGACCCGAAGGCCGCACGCGCCGCATTCGACGCTTTCAAGCAGCTGGTCGACCGCTTCCCCACCAGCCGCTACGCCGACGATGCGCGTGACCGGCTGCGCTACCTGGTCGAGGCCATGGCCCAGCACGAAGTGCACGTCGCGCGTTTCTACTACCGCAAGGGGGCCTATGTCGCCGCAGTCAACCGCGCGCAGAACGTGGTCCGCAATTACCCGGCGACCGGCGCGGTGAAGAGCGCGCTGCGCGTGCAGATTCTCGCGTATGACGCGCTGGGCATGAAAGACCTGAGCAACGACGCCAAGCGCGTGTACGACCTCAACTACAAGGGCGACGACGCCGAGGCCGCGAAGATGCCGGCCGAGCTCAAGCCCTGGTGGCAGATCTGGTAATTTCCCCGGTGCCTGCCGGGTGAACCCCCGGCAGCGCCTCCAGCCTCACCCTCCTGCCCTGCCCCTGACGCCCGCGCATCACGCCGAGCGGCGACGGAACACCCACTGCCGCGGCCCCGACGCGGCCTCGTCGAACGCATAGCCGTCGCTGTCAAAACCCTTCAATTCCTCCGGATTCGTGATGCCGCGCTCGATTGCGTAGCGCGCCATCATGCCGCGCGCACGCTTGGCGAAGAAGGAAATGATCTTGTACTTGCCCCCCTTCCAGTCTTCGAATACCGGCGTCAGCACCGGCACATCGAGCAGCGCCGGCCGGACCGACTTGAAGTATTCCTCCGACGCGAGGTTGACCAGCGCGGTCGATTTCGCCGCGGCCAGCGCCTTGTTCAGCGCCTTGGTGATGTCGTCGCCCCAGAACGCATACAGGTTGCGCCCGCGCGGGTTCGCCAGCTTCGTGCCCATCTCCAGCCGGTAGGGCTGCATCAGGTCGAGCGGCCGCAGCAGGCCGTACAGGCCGGACAGGATGCGCAGGTGGCGCTGCGCCCAGTCGAGCTGCTGCTTGTCGAGGCTGCGCGCGTCGAGGCCGTCGTAGACGTCGCCGTTGAAGGCCAGCAGCGCCTGCCTCGAATTGTCACGATCGAAGGTCGGCGACCAGCTCGCAAAACGCGCCGCGTTCAGTTGCGCGAGCGGGTCCGAGATCTTCATCAGGCTGGCAATGGCCGGCGGCGGCATCTCGCGCAGCACGGACACCAGTTCGGCGGAGCGCGGGATAAAATCCGGCTCGGTGGACTTGGCCACCTTGACGGGCGTTTCGTAGTCGAGGGATTTGGCGGGCGAAAGTACGATCAGCATGAGCAGGCTGCGGGGCACCAAGCAGGCTGCGCCCCTTGTAGAAATTTTTCCGAATGATACCGAAACCGCCGCAACGCATCGTCCTCGATACCAATATCTGCCTCGACCTGTTCGTCTTTCGCGATCCGCGCTGGCAGCCGCTGCTCGACGCGATGCAGGCAGGAGACGTGCAGGCCGTCACGCGCGCTGACTGCCGGATGGAATGGACGCTGGTGCTGGCCTACACGAAGCTGGGCCTGGACGACGCCGCGCAGCGTGCCGCGCTGGCCGAATTCGACCGCTGTATCCTGCTGGTCGATGCCGCCCCGGTCGATGGCACGCTGCCGGTCTGCAAGGACCCGGACGACCAGAAATTCCTCGAGCTGGCCGCCGCCAGCGGCGCGGCAATGCTGCTGTCGAAGGACAAGGCGCTGCTGAAACTGGCGCGCCGCACCCGCAAGCTCGGGCTGTTCGAGATCCTGTCCCCGGCGCAGTGGATGGACGGGCGCAGGTCGGATGCGCCGGCGCCACCGACGCTAGAATAGGCAAAACCGAGGCAGCTGAAGCCCCATGCACCAGAAGAACCACGCGCCACCTGACGAACCTCCACGCGCCGCCGCCCCGTCGCCGGCCGCGCCATGGTCTCCGGTTGCGCTGGCCTCGAAGCTGCCGCGCGTCGGCACCACGATTTTCAGCGTCATGTCGGCGCTCGCGGCCGAACATGATGCGGTCAACCTCGGGCAGGGCTTTCCGGATTTCGACTGCGACCCGCGGCTGGTCGATGCGGTGGACGAAGCGATGCGCAAGGGCTTCAACCAGTACCCGCTGATGGCCGGTGTGCCGTCGCTGCGGCAGGCGATCGCGAACAAGATCGGCTACCTGTACGGCGGCCACTACGATCCCGAGCATGAGATCACCGTCACCGCCGGCGCAACGCAGGCGATCCTCACCGCCGTGCTGTGCTGCGTGCACCCCGGCGACGAAGTGATCGTGATCGAGCCCATCTATGAAAGCTACCTGCCCGCGATTGCGCTGGCCGGCGGCACGCCGGTACCGGTGCAGATGACGCTCGGCGACGAGGGCTATGCGATCCCGTGGGACGCAGTGGCGGCGGCGATCACGCCAAAGACGCGGCTCTTGATCCTGAACTCGCCGAACAACCCCACCGGCACGGTTCTCGGCGAGGACGACATCCGCCGCCTGACCGAGATCCTGCGCGGCACGCAGGTGATGCTGCTGTCGGACGAAGTTTACGAGCACATGGTGTACGACGAGCACCGGCACGAGTCCGTCTGCCGTCATCCGGAACTGGCGAGCCGCGCGTTCGTCGTGTCGAGCTTCGGCAAGACCTATCACGTGACCGGCTGGAAGGTCGGCTACGTCGCCGCGCCGGCGATGCTGACGGCGGAATTCCGCCGCGTGCACCAGTTCAACGTGTTCACCGTGAATGCGCCGATGCAGCACGGCCTCGCGGCCTACATGCAGGACCCGTCGCCCTGCCTCGACCTCGCGCCCTTCTACGAGCACAAGCGCGACCTGTTCCGCGCAGGACTCGCGCGCACCCGCTTGCGGCTGCTGCCGGCGCCGGGCACCTATTTCCAGTGCGTCGATTACCGCAAGGTGTCTGCCCTGCCGGAAGAGGAATTCTGCCGCTGGCTGACCACCGAGATCGGCGTGGCCGCCATACCGATGTCGGCCTTCCACGACCAGCCGCGCGAGTCCGGCATCATCCGCTTCTGCTTCGCCAAGCGCGACCAGACGCTGAGGACGGCGCTCGAACGGCTGTCGAAACTGTGAACGCAGCGCGAAAGCGGCCGGTGAAGGCTCGCTTTTGGAAATAAAAACGGCCTCCGCGAGAGGCCGTTTTCGTTGCAGCGAGACTGTTCAGCTGCCTGCTTTTTGGGCAGCGATCCGCTGTTGCAGCAACACCGCGCTTTCCTTGCGGTCGGCCGCGACGCGCTGCATCGACGGACGCTCGCCGAGCAGCTTCAGGTAGTCCTTCACCGGATAGGCAGCGAGCATGTCCTCGCCGTAGATGGCCTTCGTCGCCATCGACACCAGCGGCAGGTGCACGCCGGCGACGCAATCGGCCAGCGTGAAATCGGAACCGGCAATGTAAGGAGCGAACTTCGCCAGCTTGCCGAATGCAGCGGCATTGCGCTTCAACTGCTTTTGCACGCGCAGCTTCGTCTCATCGGTGATTTTCCCTCCGAAAAAGGCCTCCATGTACAAGTCGCGCGCGACCAGTTCGAGGTGCAGTTCGATGAACTGGATCAGCTCGCGCACCTTCGCGGCGGCCAGCGGATCCTTCGGCAGCAAGGGGTTCTGCGGATAGGCCGACTCGACGTAATCGACCATCACCTGCGATTCGCACAAGGTCTGTCCGCCGATCTCGAAGAACGGCACCTTGCCCAGCGGCGACTTCTCGCGCAGCTCCGGCGAGCCGTCCAGCCACTGCAGTTTTTCTTCGAACGGTATGCCCTTTTCGAGCAATACGAGCTTGACCTTGTTGTAGTAATTGCTGGCCGAAAATCCGCACAACGTGAGCATCTTGTCTCCTTCTGAGGTTCGGGCCGGGTGGTTTCCATCCGGGGTCATGCAGTCTATCATTCCCCTCGATTACAAAACCCGCAAACCTCCCCCATGCCTGCAGAACTGCTCGCCTCGCGCCATGACCAGACGCTGGTACTGACGCTGTCCAATCCCGGCGCGAAGAATGCGCTGCATCCCGACATGTATGCCGCCGGTGTCGAGGCGCTGGAAACCGCCGAACGCGACCACGAGGTGCGCGCGATCGTGCTGACCGGCGCCGGCGGCGTGTTCTGCGCCGGCGGCAACCTGAACCGCCTGCTGGAAAACCGCGCAAAGGAGCGTGCGGTACAGGCCGAGTCGATCGACCGCCTGCATGGCTGGATCGCCGCAATCCGCGATTGCAGCAAGCCGGTGATTGCGGCCGTCGAAGGCCCGGCTGCCGGCGCCGGCTTTTCGCTGGCGCTGGCCTGCGACCTCGTCGTCGCCGCGCAGTCCGCGAAATTCGTGATGGCGTATTCGAAAGTGGGCCTCACGCCCGACGGCGGCGGCTCGTGGTTCCTGTCGCAGGCGCTGCCGCGGCAGCTGGCGACCGAGATCCTGCTCGAAGGCCAGCCGGTCGCGGCCGCGCGGCTGCACCAGGCCGGCGTGGTGAACCGACTGAGCGCCGACGGCGAGGCGCTGGCCACGGCGCTGGCCTGGGGCGAACAGCTCGCGGCGATCTCGCCGAACGCGACGATGAACATCAAGACGCTGCTGCGCGACGCGCCGTCCAATACCTTGCAGGCGCATTTCGAGGCGGAGAAGCGCAGCTTCGTCGACAGCCTGCACCACCGCGACGGCCTCGAGGGCATCACCGCCTTCCTCGAAAAACGAAAGGCCGTTTACAAATGAGCTTCAATCCCCGCCGGCGCGTCTACCTGATGCGCCACGGCAGCGTCACGTACTTCGACAGCGCCGGCAAGCCGGTGCTGCCCGAGATGGTCCCGCTGAACGAACAGGGCCGGCTGCAGGCGACCGCCGCCGGCCGCGTCTTCGCCGAAGCCGGCGTGCGCTTCGACCGCGTGATCGTGTCGGGCCTGCCGCGCACCGTCGAGACCGCCAGCCGCGTGCTGACCGAGACCGGCCAGCAGATCGACCTCGAACACTGGCCGGAATTCGTCGAGATCCGCGGCGGCAAGCTGGCCCTCATTCCCGACGCCGAACTGAAGGAAGCCTTCACCGGCGCGTTCGAAGGCGTGCCACCGGAGGACAAGCGTTTCCTTGGCGGCGAGACCGTTGGCCAGCTGATGGATCGCATCCATCCCGGCATCGACAAATTGCGCGCCGATCCCGACTGGGACACCGTGCTGCTGGTGCTGCACGGCGGCGTGAACCGCGCGATCCTGTCGTATGCACTGACGGGCCAGCGCATGTTCCTCGGCAACCTCGCGCAGACCGCCGGCTGCCTGAACGTGCTCGACGTCGGCACGGCGCCGACCGACTGGGTGGTGCGCGTGGTGAACTACTCGCCGCCGTCGCAGCTGCAGGCCGAGTCGCGCGGCACCACCATGGAAGCGCTGTTCCACCAGTACCGGCGCGCACGCGGCGTCTGATCCGGACCAGGACACCTGCGGAGACCGACACCCATGTACGAAGAATTCGAAGGCACCAAACCCGTATCCGAGCGCATGAAGGTCGACCTCGACGCGCTGGCGGCCTACATGCGCGAGCACGTGCCGGGCTTTGCCGGCGAACTGCAGATCGAGCAGTTCAAGGGCGGCCAGTCGAACCCGACCTTCCGCCTCACCGCCGGCAGCCAGCGCTATGTGCTGCGCACCAAGCCGGCGCCCGCTGCAAAGCTGCTGCCGTCGGCCCATGCGATCGACCGCGAGTTCCGCGTGATGGATGCGCTGTCGAAGGCCGGCTTCCCGGCCGCGCGGCAGCATGCGCTGTGCCTCGATGAATCCGTGATCGGGCGCGCGTTCTACCTGATGGAATTCGTCGAGGGCCGCGTGCTGTGGGACCAGTCGCTGCCCGGCATGACGCGCGAGCAGCGCGCCGCGCATTACGACGAAATGAACCGCGTGATCGCGCAGCTGCACAGCCTGGACTACCGCGCGCTCGGGCTGGAGAGCTTCGGCAAGCCGGGCAATTACTTCGCGCGCCAGATCGACCGCTGGACCAAGCAGTACAAGGCGGCCGAGACCGAACACATCGCCGCAATGGACGCGCTGATCGAATGGCTGCCGAAGCATATTCCCGAGGGCGAGATCACCACCATCGTGCACGGTGACTACCGTCTCGACAATATGATCTTCCATCCGACGGAACCAAAGATTCTTGCCGTACTGGA
>JACCDX011540169.1_pt1 | contig 10833 bp, 3 predicted proteins | sample 7449681 | NCBI WGS metagenome assembly JACCDX01 (sample SAMN15323450, study PRJNA562643) | freshwater metagenome | isolation source: river surface water | place: USA:Blue River Watershed | collected 2017-08-18
AACGCATGTATGCTTCGTTGTTTTGGTTGTTGTTGGGTCTGCGGTGAGCTGGCCAGAATTCACCGTTTTGGGCACGAACCATCCATTGTACATAACCAGCACCGTACCATGAGTATTCTACACCCAACATCTGCATTTTGTTTGCATCTATGGTAAACCCACTGGGCCCAGTGCCATCCAATGTGTCAATGTTAAAGTCGGCTTGTACCACGCGAATTTCTTGTCGCAGCGCCATTTTTACACGTACCTGGTTAGACACTCCGCGGAATGTGGGTACCACTGTCATACGGTTGTTGTCCAACACAGATGTTACAGTGTGAGTCATACCTTGTATGACCACTGTGTCACCGTTGTTGAGTTGATCTTGGAAGCGGCATGTTCCGTCGCCAGTGACTAGGTTTGATCCTACGCCCACTGACACCAGACCAGCCAACTGGAAAGTACTCGAACGCTGTACCACGTTGAGAGTTTGTCCGTTGTGTTCCCAGAACAAGCCGTTTTGATCGTCAAAAATACCAGCTCGAACACTGGAACCATGCCATTGTGTCACAGCAATTCTCGGTTGTTGACCCAGTTCAGGAGCAACACTGCCCAGGGTGGCCTGCGCTTCTACAACAAAGCTAACATCACTGCCAATGCTGGTCACAGTATAGTTTGTGCCGTTGTAACCTGAAGTAGTTACACCACTGATTGTGATGGTTGCGCCAGCATTGAGACCGTGTTCCAGATCTGTAGTAATGGTAATGTTACTGCCAGCTGAAGTGCCTGATGCCACAATCGAAGCAATATCAAATGTGGGCTTGAGCATGGTACCCGATGTAAACAGGATACCTTTACCGGACTGATAGCGGAAATACTTCTTGGTCTGACGCACTGCACTTGCACCTCGAGTTGGAGAACCAGTGCTCAGCACAACACCGCCATCAAACGGTCTTGGCAAGAAAGCAGCGTTGCTGCGAACGTTGATGGTTCCTGCAAGTGTTCCACTGACTGCTGCGCCAGCCTTGGCTGTGTATGAAAAAGTGGTTGTGCTAGGAACTGCTGTCACAAAGAAGCTACCTGTGGCATAGGCTTGGTTTGTTCCTGACGTTAGTGCTACCAAAATTGGAGTCCCTGGGACCAGACCGTGCGCATAGGTAGTTGTTACGGTGATGGTACTGGGGGTAAGACCGTCGCTGACAATACTAGCAATGTCAAGGTCAGCACCAGTATACGGGAAGGCCTGACGTACCACGCTGTCGTATTGATTCAACGGGTAGCCTGGAGCCAAGTTTGGCAGTCTTCGTGGGTAGTATGCAAAGTTGTTGTCGTTGGCATAGTACACATAGCTTACACCTTCGGCGTTGCTGGAAGCTTGGTTTTGGGTGCTGACATATTCGCCAGCGGTAAGACCGTGACTGTCAGCGTTGACTGCAATCTGTGGAATGTTAGTGTTGCCAGTGGCATCAAAAATACCAGTCATACGAATCACTGGAGAACCTACTCCAGCAGCGGTTAATGCTGTGGTGTTGAACTGCCCACGAGCAATGGTTTGAGTTCCGTTGACCGCGGTGTTCACAGCACTCATGTTAACCAGTTCAACGTTGCCGCTGAGGCGTTGCATCACTGTGCCAGACACAAAACTGTTGGCTGGGCTTGTGTTGTACCAACCGCGTGTGAGTTGCAAAGTAGTACCGTCTGTGACTTCATACACTCTTGCAATTTCTATGCTGTTAACTGCAAACACATCATTACCAATTGAAATATTGGCCGAGCCAGCGCTGGATTGATTTGACTGTCGAACCACAGTAAGTGCGTTGCCGGACACGTTGGTCACTGCCATGACTTCGTACACACCTGCTGAGTCAGTTTTAACAATGATATAGCTGCCATCACTGATGCCAGCAGCCGCAACGTTGGCACAGTTTACAGTTGTGGTAGCCACGCTAGTAATGTTGGCCACTGCCACTGTGGTTCCGCCAGTGCCTGGATTACCAATGATGATAATATTGTCACCAACACTGAGTCCAGTGGTACTGGCCACTGTAAATGTACGCTCAGCTGAACTGTTGACGTTGGCTGTCAAACGAGTGCTTACAAAAGGTGTTACATTGCCCTGTGTTTGGCTGACAATAAGAGCAAAATCATTGGCCACCCACTGCGCAGTGCTTTGGTTTTGTAGTCGTACACTGGTATCAACGTTGCTGGTGATTTGGTCATCACCGGCCAGCATGGTTGCATAGCCATTGGTGTTGATTATAATGTCTGCGCCGATGTCTTCATAAAACGCAGGAATATTGTTGATAGTGGCATAGTTTTGCCACTTGGTGTTTTGCAGACCGTATTCAAAGTCGGCGTCGATCAGGGCCTGAGGATTACTTACTCGTTCACGACCGATGGCATCTAGTCCAAAGCTCCACGGCTGCACTATCATCTCAGAATTTTCAATCCAGATAGCCAACTTGTCGTTGGCATCCATGAGTGATGTGTCAGTGTCTAATGTCAGTGTAGTAACACCGTCATAGGCTGTGGGAAAGTCGTTGGTAACGCCGGCTGTGTAAGACACTGTGCCGCCCAGTGCAGGGTCACCAAAATTGTAGATGCAGATTCCGTCGGTTGTGTTGTAAATGGCAAGGAATTCAGGCAGATTTACCCGGCCTGCTATCTTAATGGTGCCTACACCAGCAGTGCTTGGGGCAAAAACGTAATTATTAACTCGTTGTCGTGCCATTTCTTAAACTCCAAATATGATTTGATTAGCTGTCAACGTTGCTTGTGTAGTCGTTGAAAACTTGCTATAACCAATAGTAGCGTTGGCAATTTTACTATTGGTCACTGTTCCGTCACTGGGTGTGCCAGTATATAGTGTGTCGCCCATGATAACAGCAAAGAATGGTGTCAGTGCCGCAGGCGGTGTTGGGAAACTTATGTTTGATCCAGAAATGCTGAACCCTACTGTAGGATTCAGTATTACGTTGTTCAGACTCACCATCATTGCATAGGCAGTGGGAGGAGTAAAAGATGCACCTCCCACAGTGATTGGAAACGTAGTTTGGACGCCATCAAATGCTGGCGTGTCCATGTATCTATACTGTCCAATCTGCGGTGTATTACCCAAATAAGCCATTTGTTTTCCTTATAGTCTGCCAACCACAACTTCAATTGTGCCTGACTCTCCGTTGAAATCTTCCAACGCTTTTCCGATTACACTGCCAAGTGTGGGTGTTGTGCAGGCCATGGCATGACCATTGCCGGCTGACACCATCATTTGGCCTTTCTTAACCGGTCCAACAACTTTGGTCGGGACCCGTCCAGTCAATGCCAACTCCACTGCGCAGTCGCAGTTCAAAGTAGAGTTCATCAGGTGTGCCGGATTGGTTGATACCACCCCAGCTACCGCAGTGTCTCCGGCTTTGCTTGCAATAGTAACTTCTTGAGGACCACCAAACACCAGCACAGTGCCTGGTTCGTAATCTGCATCAGCACAGTACATTTCTGCCAAGTCAGCATATTGAGCTGTGGTTGCTTTGGCAAATACTGTGTTAAATGTTCCGGTAGAACTACCAATGTTACCAACTCCGTTGGTTCCACCATTGACAATAGCAGTCACTGCTGAGCCTGAGTTAACACTGAGAACTCCAGCGGTAACCAAGTTTCCACCAGTTACGTTGCCAGTGACACTCAAGCTTGTACCTGTTGCAGCACCAATCACTGGAGTAACCAGAGTTGGAGTATTAGCAAAAACAAGGCTACCTGAACCAGTTTCATCACTGATTACACCAGCAAGTTGTGAAGATGTAGTAGCAGCAAACTGTGACAAGTTGCCTGCTGTGGTAGCAAGTCCAGTTACAGCACCGGTTGATCCGTTGACGCTGGTAACTTTGGCATCTGTGTAAGTTGTGCTAATTGAGTTAGCAGTCCAGGTACCCACAGTCAATGTACCTACACCAGTGATACCAGTGTAAGAACCAGAAAGTCTGGCGCTGGCTACTGTGCCTGTGTCAAGATTGGTAGCATTCAAACTAGTGAGCGGGCGACCGTTACCAATAACGTTTCCACCAGCAATGTTGGCAGTGGCAGTAATATTACCAGTTGCGGTGATTAGTCCACCTGTGACAATGTTACCACCTGTAACGTTGCCAGTTGCACTGACCAATCCGCCAGTGTTGACATTGCCACCGCCAATGTTGCCAGTGGCTGTAAATGTTGTAGCACTAATGACGTTGGCACCAGTGATATTACCGCTACCGCCATTAGTAATAACATTACCAGCAATAACATTACCAGTTGCTGAAATCAGGCCTGCTGTGTTGATGTTTCCGCCGTCAACGTTACCGCTTACACTTAACGATGTTAGCGTACCAACGGATGTAATGTTAGCTTGTGCATTTCCTGTTACGGTAGTAGCTGTAGTTGCTGCACCAGTTAGTGTGGCAGTGATAGTGTTGGCAGCAAAGTTACCTGCTGAATCTCGCAGGACCACAGTGCTGGCACTGTTGGCTGTGTTAGAACTCAGCGTAACTGTGATATTACCTGTGCTTGCGCTGGTACTGATACCTGTTCCGCTGACAACAAGATTGCCAACGCCGGTGTGAGTGTGATCTGCTCTAGCATATCGCAAACTTGTACCAATGGCTGCTGACCCAATATTGGTTGGGGTCGCAGCACTGGCCTGCCCAACAACATAAGCTGTGGTGGCCAACTGATTGGTATTGGTATCTGCGGCTGCGTTGGCTGCGGTGACAATGTTGGTAAACGAACCGTTGTTGGCAGTAATATTACCACTGACACTGACACTGGCACCAATCAATGCTGCGGTGGCAATGACGTTGCCACCGGCTACGTTGGCAGTAGATGTGATATTGCCCGAAGATGTAATTAAGCCTGCGGTAATTACATTACCGCCAGTTACGTTTCCAGTTGCGCTAACTGCACCGCCAACTGATATCTGACCATTGGTAACCAGATTGCCGCCAGTGATGTTTCCGCTGGCGCTGATAGTTGTAGCACCTGTAATTGTACCAGTCAGTGCCAAACTTGCTGCATTTACAGCACCAACGGCAGTAATTAAGCCGCCTGTGATAATGTTGCCACCTTGAATATTACCTGTAGCAGTGATCAAGCCTGTTGTATTAACGTTGCCACTGGTCACGTTGCCAGTGGCTGACACAAATGAACTGGCAACCACCCTGGCAGTGTTGACGTTGCCACCTATGATGTTGCCTGTAGCGGTGATCAATCCACTAGTGGTCACGTTGCCACCGGTGATATTACCAGTTGCACTTACTAGACCAGTGACTGTGGTCCCTGTAGAAGATACAACTAATACGTTAGCAGTGTCTGCACTTTGAACAGTTACATCTCCGTTGGCTATAACTCGAACGTTAGATGTACCGTTGGTCAATTGAGAAGTGCTCAATCCAGACAGCAAAGATCCGTTACCAAGGATAAAGTTACCGATAATATTACCAGTTGCACTGACTAATCCACCGGTGTTGATGTTGCCACCAGTGACGTTACCTGAACCACTAATAGTGCTACCGCCAATAATTGCACCAGTTGCAGAAACTATTGCAGTGTTGACGTTACCGCCATTGATGTTACCAGTTGCAGAAACAAATGCAGTGTTGACGTTACCGCCATGGATGTTACCAGTTGCACTGACCAATCCACCAGTGTTGATGTTACCACCAGTGACGTTACCTGAACCACTGATTGTAGTTCCAGAAATTGCTGTACCAGTTATTGTACCGCCGGCGGTGATCAATCCGGTACTGATAATGTTTCCGCCAGTGACGTTGGCTGCACTGGTAACGTTGCCTGTGGCTGTGATCAACCCACCAGTTTGAACGTTGGCTCCAATTACGTTGCCTGCTGCACTAAGGTTGCCAGTGGTAGTTGCCAGGCCAGTGATAGCCACACCGGTTGAACTCACTGTGGCAATTGTGGTGCCGTTTACGTTTTGAACAATGCTACCATTGGGGCTGGCAATGATCACTTTGGAATTGGAATTGAAAATTTGTGTAGTGTCTGTGCTGATTCCAGTAAGTGCACTACCGTCACCTACAAAATAAGCAGCATTCACGTTGCCAGACACACTAACTGTACCAGCAACAAAATCTTCCAACACAAAACTGGCATTGCCAGTATCTACCACTGTGGTAGGTTTGGATGTCAAGTTACCAAACAGTTTCCAACGACCGTCAGTGATATCACGGAACAAGCCACTGTAACGTGTGGTTCCATCATTGTATTCGGTTACAATACCTGAATCATAGGTGTCACCCGGATTGGCATTGGCCAAGAAAATAAAGGGATCGGTTACGTCCAGGCTGTCTGTACCAGTTGTAGTAAACGTACCGTTGACAACAAAATCGCCTACGCAGGTAATGTTTTGTCCAACATTAAGATTGCCAGCAATGCCAACACCGCCACTGAACACACCAGAACCTGTGGCTACGTTACTGCTAACTGTGGTGCTGGTAATGGCCAGTGCACCATTGGCATTGATATTGCCTGACACTCCAATACCGCCATCAAGAACCAACACACCAGTGACGTTGCTGGTACTAGCAGAGTTGGCATTAACGGTGATCTTGTCTGCGCCTGCTACTGTTACAGTCATTGAAGTAGCATTGGCCCAATATAAACCAGTGTTGTTTGCAGCTAGGCTGTATACTCCAGGTGCTCCAACTGTACCAGCTGGAAAAGCTGTGGTCTGTAGGTTAAGTGTGTTTAACGCTCCACCACGAAAAGTTACGGTGATATTGTTTGTAGCAAGTGCCGGAGGGGCGGTGAACAACAATACCGTACCTTCAGCATCGTAGTCAACACCAGGTCGTTGGGCAGTACTGCCAATCAGCACATCCAAATCGCTGGCTGATGCCACACTGCGGTTCAACGCAAATTGCAAGGTAACACCGTCCCCACTGAAGTACTGAGTACTGGTGTTCAGCAGCGGCGTGTTTGGATTTAGGCCGATATAACTCATTATGTAATTTCCAGAATGCTAAGAACTGCGTCCACAGAGCTGGCTGCACTGCTTTGCACATAAATTTTGTCACCACTGACTAACACAAGTTTCTGATCGCCGCCCACTGCCACAAGGCTGGCGCCTGAAGAAATTGGTGCATTAGCAGTTACATAGGTATTTGCTGCACCATCGCCAACAAAAACGTTGGCAGAAATTGAGCTGCCAGTTGTATTGGTCACTGTTAGTCCAACTACCACTACAGTTGTGTTGGCAGCCACTGTATAGCCACCTACAGCGGTTGCTGTGGTACCTATGTTTTGACTAAGTTTTCTCGTAAAAGTATTTGCCATTTCGTATTATCCTAAAGCTATCGACAATGCAATTGCATCATTCACTGTCGCCACTGGCTGTCCACTGATATTTATGACCCCAGAAACTGCCACGTTGCCTCCGGTGATGTTGCCCGTGGCCGAAACTTGGCCTCCAGTTCGTATATTTCCACCAGTGATGTTGCCTGTGGATGTTACCAGTCCAGTTGTGCTGACATTTCCTGCAACAACATTACCAGTTGCACTGACAGTTACACCCTGGACCAGTGCTACACCAATTACATTGCCGCCGGTGATGTTGCCTGTGGCTGTTACCAACCCGCCAGTGATCAAATTGCCGCCGGTTACATTGCCTGTTACTTGAGCGGTTGTAGCCCCTAGAGTTACAATATTTCCGCTGCCAGTGATGCTGATGTTACCACCAGTGATATTGGCCGTTGCAGAAATATTTCCGCCTGCTAGGCTTGCAGCAGTTACTGATCCGTCAACACCCAAATTGCCCAGCACGTTGCCAGTTAGGCTCAGTGTGCTACTGATCAGGTTGCCACCAGTGATATTGCCTGTGGCTGATATCAGTCCGCCTGTTCTTAGGTTACCACCAGTGACGTTGCCGCCAGCGGTAACTTGCCCGTTGGTAATAAAGTTGGCGCCCAAAACATTACCAGTGGCTGAAACATAACCTGTGGCCTCTGCGTTGCGTAATGTTGCATCAAGAACGGTGATGTTACCGCTGGCTGATATTGCACCGCTGGTGATCAAATTACCGCCGGTGATTGTACCAGCTGCACTGAGCAGTCCGCCAGTTAACAAATTACCGCCGGTGATGTTGCCTGCGCTGGTTACAATATTGCCTGTGGCTGTGATTGCACCGTCTGCGGTGATGTTTCCACCGTTGGCGGTACTGATTGGACCACCTACTGTGAATACGTTTCCAACTTTGTTGAACACAAGTCCTGCTGATCCTAACGCCGCGCCGCCATCGTTGTAGATGATCTGTGTATTTGACGATCCAGATAGTACCAATGTTCCAATTAGGTTTCCACCAGTGATGTTGCCTGTGGCTGAAATCAAGCCACCAGTACGGATGTTTCCACCAGTGATGTTGCCTGTGGCTGTAATCAGGCCACTTGTGATCAAGTTAGCACCTGACACATTTGACAAGCTCACTACATTACCTGTGACGCTGACATATCCGTTGGTGATAACATTGCCAGCAATCGCGTTGCCAGTGGCGCTGATGTATCCTAGAGATATCAGGTTACCGGCTGTAAGGTCTGCGGTTACTACTGTGTTACCAGTCACATCAAATGTACCGTTGACTACAATGTTACCAGTGGCACTGAGATTGTTGGTGTTAACAAAATTAACTGCTACAATATTACCGTTGCCGTAAATTTCTCCAGCAGCAAAAAGTTGTCCATTCAGTGACAAACTGCTTGCTGCAATGTTGGCCACAGTTGAAATATTACCAGTTGCACTGATTCTTCCGCTGGTGGTAATGTTGCCGCCAGTGATGTTACCAGTCGCAGTAACTAGTCCGCCTGTGTTAATATTTGCACCAGTTACGTTGCCCGAAGCTGATACAATACCTGTGTTGACGTTTCCACCATTGACGTTACCCGAAGCTGATACAATACCTGTGTTGACGTTTCCACCAGTAATATTACCTGTGGCAGTAATCAATCCGGCTGTAGCAACATTGCCACCAGTGATATTGCCTGTGGCCTCTACACCAGCAGAAGTATTGACGTTGCCTGTAACTTCAGCAATACCAGAAGCACTCAAGTTGCCAGTTGATATATTGGCAGTAACCACAAGATTAGTTAGATTACCAATTCCTGTGGCCACGACTCCAGTAAGCTGGCTACCATTACCAACGAAGAACGGAGCAGTTACATTGCCTGTAACATTGAGTGCTGTAGTTACGTTGCCACTTAGACTGATGTCCCCTGTTCTCACGGCACCAGTAATAACAGCATTACCACCTGCAATGTTGGCTGTGGTTGTAATGTTGCTGGTAGATGTCAATGCGCTGAGAACATTACCACTAACACTTAGATTGGTTGTGTTAACATTTGCACCCGAAATATTACCAGTTACATTCAAACTGCCCAGGGTGCCAACCGCAGTGATGTTGGTTTGACTGGCAGTGATCAATGTACCTACAATGCTGACGCCTTCAAGATTGCCACCAGTGATATTGCCAAACGCACTAACTTGTCCCAGTGTAGTAATATTACCGCCAGTGACGTTGCCGGCTGCAACCACTGTACCTTGTACACTGACCAGTCCTGTCGTATTGATATTGCCACCAGTAACGTTGCCTACTGCACTTACTCTTCCAGCAGAATCAATGTTGCCGCCAACTACTGTGCCTGTTACACTGAGAGGGCTTAGAACATTTCCGCTGAGGCTCAAACCTACAGCATTTAAGTTACCACCAGTGATATTACCTGTGGCCTGTATAGCTCCGCCGGCAGTAATCAATCCACTGGTGATCAAGTTACCACCAGTGATGTTACCTGTGGCTTGAATAGTACCAGTTGCAGTAATCAATCCACCAGTATTGATGTTTCCACCAGTTACGTTACCTGAAGCACTGACTAGACCGCTGGTATTAACATTGCCACCAGTGACATTGCCTGTGGCATCAACGGTTGTGCTGTAAACGCCAGATGCATTTAAGTTGGCTACTGAAACATTGCCGCTAAACGCACCTGCGGTTGCAATTACGTTGCCGCCGCTGATGTTTGCGCTGCTGGTAATGTTGCCAGTGGCCTGTACAAAACCACCGGTTAGAACATTACCGCCAGTGACATTGCCAATTGCGCTGATTGTCTGACTAGCAGTTACAACGTTGCTTTCTAGTGTACCAACTTTGAATGTACCATAGGCATTGACTGTAACCACTTCGTTTGCAACACTGACATCAGTTGCTGCAAACATTCGACTGTTGATAGTGTCGTAGCCAACAAATGCTTGTTTTTCCGATCCAGAGAAGTACCAGAAATCCATACCGCGGTCTTTGCCGTCATTGGCTACCAACGGAGTGTTATTGGGTCCACGACCCATTTCTATGATTGGGTCTTCAACTGCAAGTGTGCTTACGTTGACATAACTGATATTTCCGTTGACTGCTAGATCACCACCAATTACTACATTTCCTGTAGTGGAAATTGTGGCTGCACTCACAGAACTGGTTGTAGTAATTGAGCCAGTGGCACTGACCAAGCCTGTTAGATTGATATTGCCAGCATCAACATTGCCAGTTACGCTGAGAGACGGTAGTGTACCAATACTTGTAGCTGCAACGCCTGTAAGCTGGCTACCGTTACCAATGAAGAATGGAGCAGTTACGTTACCTGTTACATTTAACGGACTGATTACGTTACCGCTAAGACTGACACCCGTTCCGATAAAATATCCGGCTTGTACGTTGCCGGTTGAGCTGAGTGCCGCACCGGTAACTGTACCTGTTGCTGAAACGTTGCCTGATGCGGCCAATCCAGCAGTGTTGATATTGCCACCGGTGATATTAGCTGTGGTTGTGAT
>JACCDX010092772.1_pt1 | contig 10830 bp, 8 predicted proteins | sample 7449681 | NCBI WGS metagenome assembly JACCDX01 (sample SAMN15323450, study PRJNA562643) | freshwater metagenome | isolation source: river surface water | place: USA:Blue River Watershed | collected 2017-08-18
CCGCCGCTCCGGCGGCGCTCCCGAATCCTCTCGCGCCGCGCCCGTCCCACTTTCCCGCCCGCGCCAAGAACGTCATCTATCTCTTCATGGCCGGCGGCCCGAGCCAGATCGAGCTGTTCGACTACAAACCGAAGCTCATCCCGCTGAACGGCCAGGCCGTCCCCGACTCGCTCATCGAAGGCAAGCGCTTCGCCTTCATGGACAGCAGCCATGGCACCAAGCTCCTCGGCACCCGCCGCGAGTTCAAACAGCACGGCAAAAGCGGCGCCTGGGTTTCCGACCTCTTCCCGCACACCGCCAAGATCGTCGACGACATCACGATGGTGAGGTCCTGCCAGGCGACCCTCTTCAATCATGCGCCGGCAAAACTCTTCATGAACACCGGCAGCGGCCAGTTCGGCCGCCCCGCCATGGGTTCGTGGCTCAACTACGGTCTCGGCAGCGAGTGCCAGGATCTCCCCGGTTTCGTCGTGCTCCAGTCCGGCCCGCGCGGCCCCCGCGGCGGCGCCGTCAACTGGGGCTCCGGCTTCTTGCCGACGACGTATCAGGGCGTGCCCTTCCGCGGCAACGGCGACCCGATCCTCAACCTCAGCACCCCGGCCGGCGTCACCGCCGACTGCCAGCGCGACACCATCGACGCCGTCCGCGACCTGAATCTCCAGCGCGCCGTCGCCACCGGCGACGCCGAGATCCACACCCGCATCGCCGCCTACGAGATGGCCTCGCGCATGCAGACCAGCGCGCCCGACCTCATCGATCTGTCCAAGGAGTCGGAATCCACCCTGAAGCTCTACGGCATCGAGAAAGACAAGCCGTCTTTCGGCCGCAATTGCCTCCTCGCCCGCCGACTCGTCGAGCGCGGCGTGCGTTTCATCCAGTTGTATCATACGAATTGGGACAGCCACGGCGGACCCGGCGAGAACCTGCAGGGCGACTTCGAAAAGGTCTGCCGCGAGGTCGACCAGGGCCAGGCCGCCCTCGTGCAGGACCTGAAACAGCGCGGCCTGCTCAAGGATACCCTCGTTATCTGGGGCGGCGAATTCGGCCGCACCCCGATGGGCGAGAACCGCGACACCACCGGTCGCAATCACCACATCGACGCCTTCACCATGTGGTTCGCCGGCGGCGGCGTGAAACCCGGCCAGATCGTGGGCGAGACGGACGAACTCGGCTTCAACGCCACCGTCGATCCCTTCCACGTCCACGACATCCACGCTACGATCATGCACCTGCTCGGCCTGGATCACACCAAGCTCACGTTCCGGTTCCAAGGCCGCGACTTCCGCCTCACCGATGTCCACGGCCACGTGCTCAAGAAACTCTTCGTCTGATCCCACCCTTCCCATGCGCCCCCTTGCCCGACTCTTCGCCCTCGCCCTTGCTGCGGCCACCGCGGCCCTTGCCTCCGCCGCAACGCCTGCTCCGGTCCGCGCCTTGCTGATTACCGGCGGTTGCTGCCACGACTACGACCTCCAGACCAAGGCCCTCGTCGAAGGGTCGAAGAAGGTCGGCGCCATCACGTGGACGGTCGTCAACGAGGGCGGCAAGACCACCCGCGCCCAGATCCCGCTCTACGACAACCCCGATTGGGCCAAGCCCTACGACGTCGTCGTGCACAACGAGTGCTTCGCCGACACCGCCGACGAAACCTACATTCGCAAAATCACCAACGCCCACCAGGCCGGCAAACCCGCCGTCGTGATTCATTGCGCCATGCACAGCTACCGCGCCGCCAAGATCGACGATTGGCGCGAGTTCCTCGGCGTCACCAGCCGCAAGCACGACCATCAGAGCGAGTATCCGGTCACCGTCCTCGATCCGAAGCACCCGGTCTTCGCCGGCTTCCCGGCCCAATGGACCACGCCGAAGGACGAGCTCTATATCATCGAAAAGCTCTGGCCGACCGCCACCGCACTCGCGACGTCCAAGAGCGAGAAGGACGGCAGCGTGCAACCCGTGATCTGGACCAACCGCTACCACGGCACCCGCGTCTTCGGCACGACCTACGGCCACAGCAACGCGACGTGGCACGATCCGGTCTTCGTCACGCTGGTCACGCGGGGCGTCCTCTGGGCCGCCGGCCGTTGAGCCGGTCGGCCGGCGATCGCCGGTCTCAGCGCATCGCCACGGAGTTCGCGGCCTGCCGGTCGAGATCTTCCGCGATGTTCGTCGCGCGCTCGGCGTAGCGGTGCGCGACCCGCGGTGACTTGCCGGCCACCGTCGCCGCCAGGCCGCTGTTCCACGCCAGCGCGATGTTGTAGGCCGTCGCCGGCAATCGCGCCCGCTCCAGCCCGCGCTTCAGCCATTCGTAGTGCTTCACCGCGATGACATCCGACACGCTCTTGTCCACCGCGCGGTAAAACGGGAGGTCCGTGTGCATTTTCCACGTGGCATAGCGGAACTGGTAGGCGCCCAGCTCGCCCCGCGGCCCGGGCGTCGGCAGGTTGCGGGGATTCTCGATCGCGTGGATCGCGCGCAGCGTCGCCTCCCGCGACGCCGCGAAGAGCGACGAGCCGGCGCCCCACACGATCAGACCGAGCGCCAGCCACCGGCGGCCGACGCGACTCACGCAAGGCAACGACATGGTTTTCATGCCCGCCTCGGACCGGCCCGGCTCCGGCGGGATTCCTCCCGGTCGGCAATTTTTCGGCGATAAATCCGGAACAAACCGCCCGGCGGCGGACCGCCCGCCTACAGGACACCGCGCAGCGCCGCCACATCGGCGTCGCTCACGACCACGTAGCGGTGCTTCGCGTCCGTCCAGCTCGCCGCGACCAATCCGGTTTTCGGATACAGTCGCGGGCCGCTTTCCGCCTCGCCGCCGAAGTCGCCGCGCCGGCCCACGAACACATGGTATTCCTTGCCGCCGCGTTCGAAGCACACGAGGGACACTTCGCGTCCCTTGAAGTCGAGGGTGCGGCAGCCGAGCGCCCGCAGTTCCGCGAACTTCGCCGGCAGCGCCTCGGGCAACGGCCCCCGTTTGTCCGCCAGCCAGGTGCGCAGCGCCCCCAGATCCGCGCTGTGCTTCTGCAGCACGAAGCCGCGCGCCACGAAATTCACCGCGAATTCGTCCAGCGTCGCCCCGGCCACCGGTGCCCGCCACCAGCCCAGCACTCCGGCCAGCATGAGCAGGGCCGCCGCCGCCATCATCCACGCCGGCGAACGCCAGCGCGACCGGCCGGCCGCTTCCTTCGGCTTGCTCGCCCGGGCCCCGGCCAAAATGGCCTCCCGCAATCCCGCCGGCGGTTGCACCGCGCCGAGTTTCTGCGCCACGGCCCGCCCGTGCGCCTGCTCGCGCTCGAACCACGCAGCCAGCGCCGGGTCGTGCTTCGCCTGCTCCAGCGCTTCACGCAGGGCCGGATCGCCGGCATCGGCCCCGCCCGGCCGGTAGGCCCGCAGGCGGAATTTCGCTTCGTCGTTGTTCATGCTCGTTTTGCCTCCTTCTGCACCGGAAACGCCTCCACCTTCCCGCCTTCGCCGCGCTCCGCCGCGGTCAGGACGGTCCTCAGCTGCGCCTTGCCGCGCGACAGGCGCGACATCACGGTCCCGATCGGCACCTCGAGGGCCTCGGCGATCTCGATGTAGGACAGGTCTTCCAGATAAAAGAGTGTCAGCGGCGCCCGGAACACCTCGTCGACGGACTGCAGCGCCGTCATCACCGTCGCCGCATCCAGTTTCGCCACCCGGTCGATCTCCTCCGCCGCGATGTCCTGGTCGCCCGGCGGCAGGTCCTCGATCGAGGTCGCCCGCGCATCCCGGCGTCGCCCGCGCAGAAACTCGCGGTAAAGGGTGGTGAAGAGCCACGACTTGGCCTTCCCGCCGTCCCGCAACGCCGCCCCTTTCGTCGCCCAGATGTAAAACGTCTGCTGCACCAGATCGCACGCGTCGGCCGAATTGCGCGCCAAGCTGAGCGCAAAGCGATACAGCGCCGCGTAGTGCGCGTCGACCAGGTGCGTGAAGGCCTCGTTCGTCATCCGTGGAGATGGGAGTTGCGTCCCTCCCGCCTTATTCCCGCAAAGTTTCCTTCCCGCAATCATGCTCCGGTTCCACCTCCCGCCCAACCTCGCCGACGCGGCCAAGCGCAACGCGATCGCCCTGCGCGTGGAACTGAACCTCCCCGCCCCGCCCGACCCCGCCTGGCTGCCCGCCCTCGCCCTGCTCCCGCGCTGGTGCCGCCCCCAGCCTCCGGCCTTCCTTCAGCTCACCCGCGCCCAGCTGCGCGACCTCGCCGCCGCCGTCGGCCCGCTTCCCCTCTGGTTCGAGCAGGGCCGTCCCGTCGCGTGGCGCCACGCCGCCACCGTCGCCGAGCCTCCGCCGCTCGTCTCCGACGGGCCAGCGCTCGCCCCACCGCGCGCAGCGCTCGCCGCCCGTCGCGCCGCCAACGCCCCCACGCCCCTCCAGGTCGACGGCTCCGAACATTTCCTTTCGCTCGTGCTCCCGTCCCGCGAGCACCCGCGCTACGCCGACGCCCTCGCCCTCGTGAAGGAAAACGGCTTCGTCCTCGAGCCCTCCAACCGCCGCTGGTGGCTCCGGGACCGCCACAAGGTCCTCAACTTCCTCGCCGCCCACCGCGCCCGCCTCGTGTCCGCGTTCGACGCCGACTTCACGCCCAACTTCGAAAAAAACACCGCCCACCTCCGGGTCGCCGAGATCGCCGCCGAGGTCACGGAGACCGGCGACAGCTTCTCCGTCAGTCTCGGCCTCGCCGTCGGCGGCACCGACGAAGCCGGCCTGCGCACCGCCGTTGCCACCAACCGCGGCTACGTCGAAGCGGGCGGCAAGGTCTTCCACTTCGATCAGGCCAAGCTGCAAAAACTCGCCGCCGCCCAGCGCGCTCTCGCCGGCGATCCCCTCGCGCCGCTGGCCCCGCGCCGCGTGCAGAAGATATCCGCCGCCCGCGTCGCCGAAGCGCAGGAAATTCTCGAAGAACTCTCGCCCGACTTTCAGCCGCCCGAGACCTGGAAGTCCCGCAGCGCCGCCCTCCGGAACCTCAGCGCCCTTCCGCCCGCGCCCGTCCCGCCCGCCCTCGACGCTCTACTCCGCCCGTATCAGCGCCTCGGTGTCGCTTGGCTCTGGCACCTCCATCGTCACGACCTCGGCGGTATTTTGGCCGACGAGATGGGCCTCGGCAAAACGCTCCAGGCCCTCGCCTTGCTCGCCGCGCTCAATCCGCCCGCCGCCACCGGCCAGCCGGCTCGTCCGCGGGCCCCTTCGCTCGTCGTGTGTCCCGCCAGTCTCCTGGAAAACTGGCGCCGCGAGGCCGTGCGCTTTGCGCCGCAATTGCGCGTGTTTGTCCACCACGCCGACCGGCGTCTGACCTCGCCCGCGGACGTCGGCGCCTACGATCTGGTCATCACGAGCTACGGCACGCTCGCCCGCGATCAATCGCTGTTCGCCGCCGTCCGCTTCGCCCTCGTCGTCGCCGACGAGGCCCAGCACATCAAGAATCGCCGCTCCCAGAACGCCGCCGCCCTCCGCGCCCTCCAGGCCCGCGCCCGCTTTCTCCTGACCGGCACCCCGCTCGAGAACTCCCTCGACGACCTGCGCTCTCTCTTCGAATTTTTGCTGCCCGGCTACCTGCAAAAAGTGCCCGCCGGCCTGCGCGGCGACGAACGTGCCTGGTTCGACGACCGGCTCCGCGCCCAGACCGCGCCCTACCTGCTCCGCCGCACCAAGCGCGCCGTCGCCCCCGAGCTCCCCGAAAAACTCGAGCACGTGATCTGGTGCGAATTCAGCCCCGCCCAGGAAAAGCTCTACCGCGAGACCCAGGAGGCCTCGGAGCGGGAGCTCTTCGACCTCGAGGCCGCCGGTGCCAGCGAGGCCAAGCTGCAGTTTGCCGCCCTCACGCAACTCCTGCGCCTCCGCCAGATCTGCTGCGACCCGCGCCTGCTGCCGTCCGCTCGCTCCGACGCCTCCGACTCCCCGGCCAAGTCCGCATCGGTCGATTCCGCCAAGCTCGCCGCGTTCTCCGAGCTCCTCGCCGAAGCCGTCGACGACGGCCACCGCGTCCTCGTCTTCTCCCAATTCACCTCGCTCCTCGGGCTGCTCCGCGAGGAGCTCGCCGCGCAGGACATCGCGCACTGCTACCTCGACGGCGCCATGCCGGCCCGCGCCCGCCAGGCCGAGGTCGACCGCTTCCAAACCTCGACCGATATCCCCGTCTTTCTGCTTTCCCTCAAAGCCGGCGGCACCGGCCTCAACCTCACCGGCGCCGACACCGTCGTGCACTTCGACCCGTGGTGGAATCCCGCCGCCGAGGCCCAGGCCACCGACCGCGCGCACCGCATCGGCCAGTCCCGCGTCGTCACGAGCTACAAGTTGATCGTCGCCGGCACCGTCGAGGAAAAGGTCCTCGCGCTCCAGGCCGAGAAGCGCGCCCTCCTCGCCGGCGTGTTCGAAGCCAGCGACGCCGCCACCGCCAAACTCTCCCTCGCCGATCTCAAATCCCTCCTCCAGGGCCCCGCCTGAGTCCGCCTCGCTGGCCGGGGCCGACCGTGCCCCTCCCTCGTTCGGCCCCCCTTCTTTTCCGTTTGTTTCGTGGATTTCCCGGCAAGTCTCCGCTCTCTTCGCTCCGCCCCATGCTCCTCGCCAACAAGACCGTTCTCGTGACCGGTGCTGCCACCGGCATCGGCCGCACGCTCGCCCTCGGCTGTGCCCGCGCCGGCGCCGACGTCATTCTCAACTGGTTCGATGACCGCGCCGGCGCCGAGAGCGCCGCCGCCGAGATCCGGACCCTGGGCCGCCGCGCCCTACTGGTGCGGGCGGACCTGCGCCGCGTCGCCCAGATCGACCGCATGTTCGCCACCGCGCGCAAACACTTCCCCCGCCTCGACGTCCTTATCAACAACGCCGGGCTCACCGGCTGGGCCGGCTTCTTCGATACCACCGAGGCCAAGTGGGACCTCGTCCTCGACACCAACCGGAAGGGCACGTTTTTCTGCTCGCTCGGCGCCGCCCGCTGGATGCGCGACACCGGCACCCCCGGCAGTATCGTCAACATCTCCACCCAGTGCGCCGAGCTCGCCGTCCGCAACCTCGTCGCCTACGGCACCAGCAAGGCCGGCATCCACGGCCTCACCAAGCAGCTCGCCGTCGAGCTCGCCCCGCTCGGCATCCGCGTCAACACCTTCGCCCCCGGCCCCGTCAACGTCGCCCGCAATCTCCGCGACGACCCCGACTACCGCCGCGCCTGGGGCGACATGGTCCCGCTCGGGCGCACCGCCGAGCCCGAGGAGATGATCGGCCCCGCGCTTTTCCTCGCGTCGCAGGAATCCAGTTACGTCACCGGCCAGACCCTTTTCGTCGACGGCGGCTGGACCGTCCAGGGCATGGTCCCCGCCGGCAACGTCGAGAAGGCCGCCAAAAAGAACAAATAGCCGCCCCGCCTGCCGTTCTCCCCTTCCTCGGTTTTTTCCTTCTCCCGTTTCTTCCGTCTTGTTTTCCGCCCCCATGCTCCGTCTTCACGCCACCCCCGCCGGCCTCGTCCTCGAATCCGCCGGCGCCCACCGCGCCGCCCCCACCGCGTTCACGCTCGATGCGCTGTTCGCCGCCGCCGATCCGCTCGGCTTCGCGCGCGACGCCTTCGCCGCCGGCCAGCCCGTCGCGGCCCCGGCCTCGGCCGGCCTGCTTGCCCCGCTGCGCTCGCAGGAGGTCTGGGCCGCCGGCGTCACCTACTACCGCAGCCGCACCGCCCGCATGGCCGAGTCCAAGGACGCCGGCGGCGGCACGTTCTACGACAAGGTCTACGAGGCCGACCGGCCCGAGATTTTCTTCAAGGCGACCCCGCACCGCGTCGCCGCCTCCGGCACCGGCGTCCGGATCCGCTCCGACTCGAAATGGAACGTCCCGGAGCCCGAGCTCACCCTCGCGATCAACGCCGCCGGCCGCATCTTCGGCTACACCCTCGGCAACGACATGAGCTCGCGCGACATCGAGGGCGAGAACCCGCTCTACCTCCCGCAGGCCAAGGTCTACGACCGCAGCGCCGCCCTCGGTCCGTGTCTCGTGCTCACGGATACGCTGCCCGCCCCCACCGCCGTCATCGCGATCGAGATCCGCCGGGACGGCGCGGCCGTCTTCGCCGGCGAAACGACCGTCGGCCAGATCAAACGCCCGCTGCCGTCGCTCGCCGCCTGGCTCTACCGCGACAACGCCTTCCCCGCCGGCGCCTACCTCATGACCGGCACCGGCGTCGTCCCGCCCGATGCCTTCACGCTGCGCGCCGGCGACGAGATCCGCATCTCCCTCGATCCCGTCGGCACCCTCGTCAACCACGTGCTCTGAACCGGCCCCGCCGGCTCGCCCGTCTTCGCCCGCCCCTCCGTTCGTCCCCGCGGTCCCTGCCCCGATTTTCATGACCTTCCCCGACACCACGCCCGCCGACCTCGCCGCCGCCTGCGCCGCCGCCGCCGCGGCTTTTCCGCTTTACGCCGCCCTCGCGCCTGCGGCCCGCGCCGCGTTCCTCGAGAAGATCGCCGACGAGCTGCTCGCCCTCGGCGACCCGCTGCTCGAGACCGCCGGCCGCGAAACCAACCTTCCCCGCGCCCGCCTCGAGGGCGAGCGCGCCCGCACCTGCGGACAGCTGCGGCTCTTCGCCGCCCTCGTGCGCGAGGGCTCGTGGGTCGACGCCCGCATCGATCCCGCGTTGCCCGACCGCAAGCCCCTCCCCCGGCCCGACCTGCGCCGGATGCTCCGGCCGCTCGGCCCCGTCGCCGTCTTCGGCGCGAGCAACTTCCCCCTCGCGTTCTCCGTGGCCGGCGGCGACACCGCCTCCGCCCTCGCCGCCGGCAATCCCGTCGTCGTCAAAGCCCACCCCGCCCATCCCGCGACGTCCGCCCTTGCCGGCGCGGCCGTCACCCGCGCTGTCGCCGCCTGCGGCCTGCCCGCCGGCACCTTCGCGCTCGTCCACGGCGCCGGGCCCGACGTCGGCCTCGCCCTCGTGCGCGCCCCGGAGATTGCCGCGGTCGGCTTCACCGGGTCGCAGCGCGCCGGTCGCGCCTTGTTCGATGCCGCCGCCGCCCGGCCGTCGCCCATCCCGGTCTTTGCCGAAATGAGCAGCGCCAACCCCGTGTTCGTTTTGCCCGGCGCCCTCCGCGAACGCGGCGCCGCGCTCGCCGAAGGCCTCGCCGGCTCTTTTACCCTCGGCGTCGGCCAATTCTGCACCAAGCCCGGTCTCGTCGTCGGCGTAGCCTCGCCCGAATGGGACGCGTTCGGCGCCGCCCTCGCCGCCCGGGCCCGCGCCGTCCCCGCCGCGCCCATGCTGCATCCCGGGATCGCGGAGAATTTCGCCCGCGGCGTCGCCGCGGTCTCCGCCGTCGAGTGGCTGGCCGGCGCCCCCGGGCCCGCCTATGTCGCCCGCACCGACGCCGCCACGTTCCTCTCCACCCCCGCGCTCGCCCACGAGGTCTTCGGTCCCTTCACGCTGCTGGTCACCGCCCGCGACGTCGCCGAGCTGCGGTCGCTTGCCGCCGCCCTCGAGGGCCAGCTGACCGCCACGCTGCACGGCACGCCCGAGGACCTCGCCGCCGCCGCAGATCTCGCCGCCCTGCTCGCGCACAAGGCCGGCCGCGTCCTCTGCAACGGCTTTCCCACCGGCGTCGAAGTCGCGCCCGCCATGCAGCACGGCGGCCCGTATCCGGCCACCACGGACACCCGTTTCACCTCCGTCGGCACCGCGGCGATCTTCCGCTTCGCCCGCCCGGTCTGCTACCAGAACTTCCCCGACGCCCTCCTGCCCGCCGCGCTGCAAAACGCCAATCCCCTCGGCCTGCTGCGCCTCGTCGACGGCCAGCCGACCCGCGACGCGCGCTGACGCCCGGCCTTCCCGGGCGCCCCCGGGTTCGTCATCCCGCGCCCCGGGGCCCGCGACCTCCGCCCCGTGCGCGTCGCGTCGCCCCGCCTCTCCCCCGGCCCTCCGGGCGCGCCCCGGACTGCCCGAAAACCGCCTTGCCCGGCCTGCCGCCCGCCCCGTTTACTCGCCGACTCGCGATGAATATCCTCGAAGACCTCCGCTGGCGCGGCCTCCTCGCCGACTGCACCGACCTCGATGCGCTCTCGCAGCGCATCGCCCAAGGCCCGGTGACGCTCTATTGCGGCTTCGATCCCACCGCCGACTCGCTCCACGTCGGCAACCTCGTCCCGCTCTTCGCCCTGCGCCGCTTCCAACTCCAGGGCCACCACCCGATCGCCCTCGCCGGCGGCGCCACCGGCATGGTCGGCGACCCGTCCGGCAAGTCCGCCGAGCGCAACCTGCAGACGCCCGAGCAGGTCGCCCACAACATCGCGTGCGTGAAGGCCCAGCTCGTCAAATTCCTCGAGTTCGACGCCGCCAAGACCCCCGGCAACAACCCCGCGCGCCTCGTCAACAACCACGACTGGACCGGCCCCGTCACCTTCCTCGAATTCCTCCGCGACGTCGGCAAATACGTCACGGTCAATTCCATGATCGCCAAGGACTCGGTGCGCTCCCGCATGGAGGACCGCGACGCCGGCATCAGTTTCACCGAGTTCAGCTACATGCTGCTCCAGGGTTTCGATTTCTACCACCTGCGCCACACCCTCGGCTGCGAACTCCAGATCGGCGCCACCGACCAGTGGGGCAACATCACCGTCGGCACCGAGCTCACCCGCAAGAAACTCGGCGCCACCGTCTGGGGCCTCGTCTTCCCGCTCCTCACCAAGGCCGACGGCTCCAAATACGGCAAGACCGCCACTGGCACCGTCTGGCTCGATCCCAAGAAGACCAGCCCCTACCGCTTCTACCAGTTCTTCGTGAACGCCGATGACGCCGACGTCATCAAGCTGCTCAAAACCCTCACCTTCCTCGGTCAG
>JACCDX010783174.1_pt1 | contig 10830 bp, 12 predicted proteins | sample 7449681 | NCBI WGS metagenome assembly JACCDX01 (sample SAMN15323450, study PRJNA562643) | freshwater metagenome | isolation source: river surface water | place: USA:Blue River Watershed | collected 2017-08-18
AATTATGTCATTAATAGTAAAATAATTATGAATACGTGGAATATATACGCTAAATTCAGTCATATATTATAATTAATAATTTATCTTTATTATTATTTATAATAAATATTTAGGGAGTATTTTCAGAATCGGTTTGAACTTCTTCATCCCAAATATTTCCCCAACCTTCTATCCAATCTCTAAATTCTTGTGGAGAATTAATAGTTTCTAATTGAGATAATAATTGTTCAAATCCATCTGGATCCGCAAATACTTGTGCTGAACTACCGATAATATTAGTGGCAATATTATTCATTTCAGCTTCATCTGTAAATCCAATTTCCCTTAATCTATCTTTTAATCTTTGTTCTTGAACTTCATTAAATTTACCACCGCGATATTTTTTTTGACGATATTGTTTTCTTTTAGATTGTCTTCTTTTAGATTGTCTTCTCATCTGTTTTCTTGTACGTCTTCTTTTAATACGTCTTTTAGTTATTTTTCTTTTGTTAGTACGCATATAATATATCTTTTTATAATTTTTCTAAACAAATATCAATTATTCTAACTTTAAAATTATTATATCTTCTAGAATGAATAAAATTTAATAACGTATCTGCAGTAATTAGTAAAAATCTACTATACTTGTTATCATCATCAATAAATGATATATCATATTCCTGCAATCCGCCATGATTACCTCTGGTATATGTTAAAAAATGGTCGGATAATTTATTGGACATATTATAAAAATAGTATGTTCTATTCATCTTAGTAATATCATATACGTATTTATACGCAAAATTCTCACATTTAACTTTGGCAATTAAATTAAGCTTAATAACATTACGAGCGACATAAAAATATGTGATATTTCGTAATAAAGGAGTTAAACTACTATAACTCCATCCATTAAAGCTATTTCGTTTTCCAAATATATGTCCTACTTGTTGATTTTTTACATCTTCTTGAATAAATTTATCTCTATTAATAAAATTGTCAATATCGCATAAATTACCCTTAAAATCCGCAATAGAATTTATGGCGGGAAAATATAGATACATTACATTATTTATTAAATAGCCTCTAAATTAATATCAATTATTCTAACTTTAAAATTAGTATATTTTCTTGTTTTAAATAAATAATCCAAATTTTCTCCATCTAAAAATAAAAATCTGTAATACTTTTTTTCTTGATTATTATAGTACGTGTAATTTAATAGTTGTTTTTTATTTACTTGAAGTCCTAGGGAAGTCATATAGAAATAATAATTATGATCTACAATAAAATATGTAGCTTTAGTTTTTTCAAAATAAAGATATGGTTTCATTTTTTTATCAAAATTGGTCATATACATATTGGTTCTACTTCTAAGTATATTACAATATAATCCTCTCCAATTAACCGGTTTAGCTGAATACCAATTTAATTCTTTCCAAATATCAAATTTTTTTCGAATATCAAGTTGATTTGAAATATTTAGTTCAAAATTATCCAATGAATGTGAACCTTCATTTGAAATCAATAAATTTTGTGAAGGTAAATATAAATACATACTAACAAATATAAAAAAATAATTTTTAAGTAGTAATTATATTATTTATTCTAAATATAAATATCCCAAAAATGAACCAAATATACCCAAAACAATATTAATTGTAGATAATATTATTGAAATTAATAGTTTATCTTTATAAATATATTTAGAAGGAGCAAAAGCCCAAAAATCAAGTATAACAAAAACGGTAATAATAGTGTATAATTGTATTATAAATATACAAATCTCAAAAACAGTATAATTCCATATTACAATTTGATTTAATATATTTTTATTTGTATGTTCTTCAATTAAATTATTATTAGTATTATTATCAGTATCATTATCATTGGCATTATCAACAACAAAAATTAAGTTATTTGAAATACTTATGGTTTCATTAATAGCGCTATAATTATTCGGTTCAAATTCAACCAAGGTTTCGTTTAAAATACGTGTATTCATATTATAAAATAATTAATTGTTGTTTAAAAAATTATAAATATTTTCAATTTTATTTATTTTCTTTAAGTACCTTTAAAATTAAATACTTATTAAATAAAATAACTTAAAGACAAATTAATAATATATAATGTCCGACCTTAGCTCAGTTGGCAGAGCATTTGACTGTAGTAGTTTGTAATCAAAGGGTCATTGGTTCGATTCCGATAGGTCGGATATTAATAACATAATTTTATAAAAATTATTTTCAAATTTTTATAAAACTTTATTTATCATCTTTTTTAATATCGATTCCATATAATTCATAATATTCATTATAAAATGTATTTGTATTATCTGTATTTATGTTAGTTACATTTTTAAATGGATCCATCAAATTCTTTATAAAATCATTCATTTCTTCTGGAGATTTATAATAATCATTACGTCTACAAACAATATAATCATATAAAAAATTACTTCGTTTTTCTTCTGCATCTCTTATTTCTTGGTGAAACATTTGATCTATTATTGAAAAAGCCGATTTTAACAATATTATTTCTTGCATCAATTGTCGTTTCTTTTTAAAAAGGTCAATTACAATTTTTGCTATTATTTTTATTTTATCTTTATCTCCAGTATCACAAGCTTTATTATTTTCATGTATATATTTTAAATGCGTAAAATATCGAATTTCATTTTTAACATTTGTTAAATCTGTTATAACTTTTTTACGTTGGTCTTCAATACGTTTGATTACAGCAAATATGTTAGTATTATATATAATTGGATATCTTAACCTAATCGTTCTCGGAATAATAAACTGATTTGTTTCTTTTATTTCAGCAATCTTCTTTTCAACCTCATCTAATTTTTCCCTCATTTGCTTTTCTATTTCATATTTCTTTTCCCTTAGTTCCTGTTCTTTATCGTGTGTTGCATTTATTAGTGAATAATTATATGGATTTGAACCAATTTGTGAATAAGGATTCAAAGAATTATGATCTTCCATTTCTTTTCTAGCCTTTTCCTCTTCTTCTATTTTTCTTTTATTTTCTTCCTTCAATCTTTCAATCTCATATTGGGCCTTTTCTAAATCACTAAAATAAAATAACAATACAGAACCCGACTTAAATTCTACGCTACTTTGAAGCTTATCATACTGATGTGACGATATTTTATGGGCTTCCGATGCTGCGTCCAGTTTTAAGTAATTCACTATTGCTAAAAGAAACGCAATTATTCCATTTAGTGCCGATATAAATACTGGACCCCAATATAAATTATTTATATATGAAGACAATACTGTTGCAGCGGTTGAAAATAAAATTGCCGGTAACATATATAAATTAAGATGAGTTTCGCAGTAAAATTTTGCCTCCATATAAATAATTTTATGACCTTTTAAATAACTGGCTAAAATATCAAAGGAACTGGAATATTTATGATTAATGTCAGAGTAAGCTTTATCAATACGATATTCAACGTCTTTAAAATCAAGTTTTTTAAATGGAGGCATATTTTTTATTTTTAAATTATCAACCATATTTAATAAATTTTCATCTTCTGAATCATAATCATCATATGCAAATGCTGTTCGTAAGTTAACATAATTAGTTAAATCAGTTATATGTTTTTTATTATCATCAATTGAATCAGATTTAGAAGTGTTAGTACCTTCTTCTAAATGTTCTAATATATCTTTTTTCTCTAATAATTTAGGGACATCAGTTGCGTTTGTTATATCTTCATAATCTATATCTATTTCTTCAATTTCTAAATTCATTTTTATATTTACATAAAAATATATAATTATATAAACTTATAATATAGTTATGAAAAAATCAGTTAAGGGATGGGCTAAACAAAGTCCCGGAACACATCAACGTACAGTTATGATGAAAAAATGCGGAAAAAAATGCTTTCTTGGGCCAAATAAATCATTTCCTATATGTACTAAAAATACATGTAAAATAAACAAAAAAGGAATTAGAGCAGCATATATGAGAGCACGAGAATATATGACAATAAAAGGAACGAGAAAATATAGAAATATAGCAAAAAAAGCGAAGCGAATGTTATAAGTATCTTTGATACGACTGTTATAAGCGAAGCGGAAAAGAGAAGCGGAAAAGCATTTGGCCAAGTATTTTTGTTTAAAATTGAAATTTATTTTTTAATATATTAAAAATTAAATTTCATAATCAATTATAGAATGACTCAATTAAAATCTTCATCTAGCTTTTCCCCAATGACTTTTAGAGATTATATACAAAATTTCTTTACAAAATGTAATAATAAAGATAACACCAATTGGGGATGGTTTGTTGATATTGAGCAAAACAATCACAAAATATCAAATTGTAATAATTTATTTAAATACAACCATAATTATCCTCTAAAAACTAAAAAATCATATTCGGATATGAATTCTGATCCAGAATTATTATTTACTATGGATGAAGACACCAATATAAAAACATCGTGTTACAAAAAATTAACATATAATTTAATTGGTATATTATTTGTGGCAGTAATTTATGTGATTCTATTATAAACATTAAATTTGTTATTTGGAGTAAATTGTAGATATTGTGTAAAATTCAACTCACCACACTGACCGTATCCGAATAAAGCTCCTTTTGGATCTATAGTATATTCTGAATAAAAAGGAACAGTAGGATTAACAGTTACAGGAATTGATGGACAAGGATAAACTGGATACAAAGGTGGTTGACCAGCAATAATGGTACAAGCATTATCTAAATTAAATCGCGAATATTGTCCGATAATTAGACTGCTTTTATTAATTGGAATAATATTTTGACAATTGTTAACATCCATAACATATTTTCCCCAATTAAATGAATTAATCGTACTATAATTAGGAGCAACTGTTAAATTATTACAAATATTTCTATTATTACAAAATGTTTGTAATCCTTTTTTTCTGGTAATATAATCACTTTGACTTATATTTTCCCTAAGTGTAGCAAATGTAGTTTTCGCTTTTACAACTTTTGTATAAGTAGAGGACATTTATTTATAATATATGTTTATTTTTATTTTTTATGTTTTCTAGTTTTATTCAAATTAGTTTTATGTTTTCTCGTTTTAGCTTTGATATTTGGTTTCATTATAAAATTTAAATTTAAGTATTCAATCAAAGCTATTTTAATATATTGTCTTGTTGTTCTAGTTGATTCAACTAACTCCTTATATTCATTTGAACTTAAAAAATGTTCTAAACGTTTACCTGAATTAATAGAATCAAATGATATATAAAATGTGTTTGGACCAACACCATATTTTCCGTCAAAATCCATTTTATAATTGGCTTCGGGTGAAATAAAAAATATGACAGCTTTTTTTTGGTCTATTCCGACAGCTAATTCTTTATTGTTAGTTTGCAAAAATTTATCTTTGGTATAAATTAATTGATATTTATTACCCTTATAATTGGCTATGTTTTTACCACGATTATAAACAGCATCATTTCTTTCATTGGTTATATATTTTTTAACTAACATTTCTGTGCGTTTATTCCACATTTTAATAGGATTAACTGGTCTTAAAACGAGTTTAACACTTAATTCGGAATCATTATTAGAAGATGTGATAGTTGTGCTACCAGTAGCACCCTTTAAAACAACAAAGGAACACATATCTTGTTGAATTGTCGGGAAATATTCTTTTAATCCAAAATGAATTTGTTTAACATGATTTTCAACTAACAACCTATATGATTCTGTTATTCCGGAAAATATATTATCAGGTGTAATAAATGTTAAATAACCACCTTCTTTAAGTATTGAAAATGATTTAATAAATATTTTTTCATACAATTTTGTTTTTCCACCCAGTATTCTTTTACCTTTGTTAGTTAGTCCGTAATTATCTTGAAAAGGGGGGTTACCAATAACAACGTCGAAATTAAAATCGTATTTAACATTTAAGAAATCGGAACATTTTATGTTGGCATTGGGTCCAAATATTCTTCGAAGTTTATTATAGTTGCTTCTATCAATTTCAACCATATAAAGCATATTTTCAATAATATGTTTTCGACGTTTAACATTATCAGGTTCCCAATTTTCTAAATAATAAAATAATTTTATATAAGTAGCAATAAGAAATGAGCCATTTCCGGCACAAGGTTCTAACCATTTTAACTGAGGATTTTTATAAATAGATTTAGGAATATAATTTTCTAGTATTGAATTAGCTAATGATATTGGAGTAAATACTTCCCCATTTGTGTCTTTTTTTACTGGATTTATTTTTGTTTGATCTTTTATATAGTTAGTATAATCAATTAAATTTTGTATTTTATTTATTATTGGTTGTTGTACCATTTATAATATTAACATATTATAAATATGAATAAAACTAAAACTAACAAAATGAAAACTAACAAAACAAGAAAAATTAGAAATAATATTAATATTAATCCTAAACTAGATTCAAATGCAAAACAATATTTTTTACATAGTTTACGGGTTGAAAACAAGGATAATAAAAATACTCCACAAAATGACTTTTATTCTTATATAAATTATAGTTGGCTCGAAAATATAAGCAAATTTAAAACCATATTACATACTGGACAAAAATATATAACCAAAATAGACAATTTTAGATTAGTACAAGATAAAGTATTAAAAACACTAAATTTTAAAACATTAAATTACATTAAAACTAACAAAATGTCGAATGCGGAAAATTATTATGAGTCAGCTTTCAATAGAGGTACAATAAATAATGGTAAAAAATGGAGTAAAATATTTGTTGATAAAATAGATGAATTACGTCAAGATAAAAAAAATTTATGGAAAATGTTGGCATATGTTAATAAATATGAATTTGTAAAAAATCAGAGTCCAATTATTTGGGAAGTATCCGAAAATTTATATAATAATAAAGAATTAATACCACACCTAAATCAACATATATTTGCTATTGAAGATGTTCACGTTTATAATAAAGATATAAGAGATAATAAGACACAATTATTACGTTCTAATTTTAATAAAACTATGAAAAAATTATTTGACACCACAATTGGTAAAAATAAAATAGATCATAAAAAACCGTTTGAAGTTGCGTGTAAAATATTCAATATATTTGGTTATGAAGATAAACAGTTAGTTATACCAAATAAATATAATTATTATTTAATAGAAAAAGATGAATTAGAGAAAAAATACGGTTTTAATTGGAATGAATTTTGTATTGAATTAGGTTATCAACAAAATAATATTCCCTCAAAAATTGGAACAAATAATCCTTATTTTTTAAGGGGCATAATACAATTATTACAAGAAGAATGGAATAGTGAAGAATGGAGACCATTTTGGTTGTGGTTATTTTTAAGACAAGTTGCTAGATTAACGAATAAATGGGTAAATATATTTTATGGATTTTATGGTAAAATACAAAAAGGACAACAAGAATTAATACCTCAAGAAGCAAGTAGTATATTATTTATGTCTTTTGCTTATAATAATTTGTTATCAAAAATATATATTAAAGAACATTTAGATAAAAATGCATATGAATACACGAGAATATTATATACAAATATAAAACAGGAACTAATAGGAATAATAAAGAATTCTAAATGGATGGATAATAAAACAAAGCATAATGCATTAAACAAACTAACAAAAATAAAATTAGACTTGGGTTATAATACAGATGCGTTAAAAATACGAGATCCAAATATAAAATATGATAAAGATGATTTAATATTAAATATAATAAAAATATGTGAATATAGAAATAATCAATATTTTAAGGCGAATATTGATACTGTTCCATATTTAAGTAAATTAGATTGGAATATGTTTCCATTAAAAATGGTCGGCTTACAGCCGTATATTGTAAATGCTTATTATTTTCCAAGTAAAAATAGTATTTATGTACCTTTGGCATATATGCAATATCCATTTATTGATTTAGTGGAACAAGATGAAACATATAATTTAGCAAATATAGGGTTTACAATGGCGCACGAATTATCGCATTCTTTAGATAACACGGGAAGTTTATTTGATGCAAATGGTAATTTAAATGATTGGTATACTAAAGAATCACGAAAAAAATTCGAATTAAAACAAAAAAATATAGTAAAACAATATGAATTATGGGCTAAAAAAGATGGAATAAATTATGATGCAACAATTGGTATCGGAGAAAATATAGCGGACATATCTGCTGTACAAATATGTGAAAATTATTTACTTAATATAACTGATAATGATAAATTAGTTACACTTGTAAAAGAATCGGTTTATAAAAATTTTTATGTATATTTCGCATTTCAAATGAGACAAAAATTACGTAAATATGTATTAAGAATGGAGCTTTTAACAAATCCACATGCTTTAGATAAATATAGAACTAACATACCTTTATCTCGTTCTAAAATATATTCTAATTTATATAAGATAAAATCGGATGATAAAATGTATTGGCCTAATGCGGAACAAATTTGGTAAAAAATTGATTTAATATTTAATTATTTTACAAAAAATAAATATTAAATGAGGCTTAATATGGGAAATTTATTCACATCATATCTTTGTTGTTTTACATCAAAAAACTCGAATAAAAATCATCTAAATAATAGTTTTAATTTTTATGATTTTACTGATGACCTAAAAAATATTAAATATGATAATACTCAATTATTTATACCTCCTATTAAACAAGGATTAGTTATAAAGGTTTATGATGGAGATACAATTACAATTGCATCAAAATTACCTTATAAAGAGTCTCCAATTTATCGATTTTCAGTGCGTTTAAATGGAATTGATTGTCCGGAAATAAAGGGTTCAAATGAAGATGAGAAAAAATGTGCAATTATTGCTAGAGATACTGTTTCCGAATTATTATTAGGTAAAATGATTCGTTTAGAAAATTTACAGACGGAAAAATATGGTAGAATATTGGCTGATGTATATTTAGACAAATTACATATAAATAATTATTTGTTAGAAAAACATTTAGCGGTCAAATATGATGGAGGAACAAAAATAAAACCAGATAATTGGTTAGCATATTATTTAAATTTATAAATCATAAACGGTTTGAAATGTTAAACAAAAACTATAATCCATATTGTTTAGATTAAGAATACGACCATATTCATCTAATAATTGAATTTGTAATTTTTGTATGTCAACTGGACCAAAATATTGTCTTGGAGTTGTTGTAACCATATAATTATTCTCATTTACTATTGAAAATACAGTTCCTTGTAATGATATTCGCGCTAAAATATTCTTGTTTAAAATGGATGAATTAAACGCACCATAAAATCCATCATTCACATTATTATTAAAGTCATCTACAACTAAATATATATATCTGGGTCCAACTAAATTAACTATTCCCTCTGATACATAAGTTGTGTTATTTTCATAAATACCATTTCTAAATCCCAATAACCAACCAAGTTTTAATGGTAAAGGTGTTTGCAAATTTTGAATACCTTGTTCATCAGTTAAAAAATTAAGAGTAAAATTTAATGTTCCACTTGTTGAACCAAATATTGCCTTACCTGATCCACCTGATGTTGTTCCTGAAGGAGTATTAATATCAAACACGACATTTATTGTGGAATAAGTTGGACCTCCATTTGTTAAAAAATAATTATTTATATAATTTTGTAATGATAAGTAATCGTAATTACCATCAGGAACTTGAACTACAAATGGATTAAGACCGGGTACTTGAACTGTAAAATAATTATTATTAAATATTTTGGATATTACATAAAATGTTGTAGGAAGTTCCATTGCTGCTAATTGTAATGATACAACTTTATTTAGACGAATTGGAAGGTCAACGTGAAAATTGGATGCTAATGTTGTATAATAATTATCTCTAAAACGAGTGTCAATATTAATATTTTGTCTTAAGATTCTTTTTGATAATGGATTAATTGTACCTTGATAATATTCTGATGGCATAGATTGTGCATAAGGTGTAATTGGTTGTTTTATTATTTGAGTTGAACCGGCACTAATAAGTTCACTAGGTTGTAAAGTTTTATCAATATTATAATAATTTTTTGCTAGATTTTCTGAACTAAATTTATTAATACTTTCCAATAATTTATTTTTTACTTCTTTAATGAAATTAAGAGTGTTAGTTTTAATATTAGGTGTAATACCTTTGTCGCCAATAATATTTTGTCTTAATTTTCCTTCTTTAATTTCAACAATAGTTGGGTCATAATTAGACGGTAATTCAAATAATTCTTCAAGTTCTCCAATACTATAATTATTAATATTTAGATCGAAATTTGGATTCATTATATTATATAAATTTATTATTTTAGATTATTATTACAAAAATAAATATATTATTATTTTAATTGAATGTCAAGTTATATACCGATGTTTCCAAAACCACCAATTTATAGAGCTCAAATCCAAACAGGCATAACTGGTATTCAAGGTCCGACTGGATTACAAGGACCAACCGGAATGCCTGGTCCATCTAATCAATTACAAGGTTTACAAGGACCAACCGGAGTACAGGGTATTACGGGTGAACAAGGTCCTCCTGGGTTACCTGGTACAAATGGATCTGTAGGTGCTCCTGGATTACCCGGTATTACAGGAGCAAATGGAATCACAGGAGCACAAGGAATTACTGGCCAAAATGGAATCACAGGCCAAAATGGAATCACAGGCCAAAATGGAATCACAGGAGCACAAGGAATCACAGGCCAAAATGGAATCACAGGCCAAAATGGAATCACAGGAGCACAAGGAATCACAGGAGCAAATGGAATCACAGGAGCAAATGGAATCACAGGAGCAAATGGAATCACAGGAGCAAATGGAATCACAGGA